>Ga0307935_1000002_pt1 | contig 243856 bp, 244 predicted proteins | sample OrgLakmetageno92_FD_201827 | JGI IMG/M metagenome (GOLD analysis project Ga0307935, IMG submission 201827) | Saline water microbial communities from Organic Lake, Antarctica - #92 | ecosystem: Environmental > Aquatic > Non-marine Saline and Alkaline > Saline | place: Antarctica: Organic Lake...
ATGCTGGAGCCAAGATGATTCACTTAGCTCCTTACACAACCAGCTCGATTGTTTCCAAATCAATTGCCCGCGGTGGCGGACGAACCTCTTACCGAGGAGAAATCAGAGTGAACCCAGGCGCCCATCATTCCGCGAACACAGTTCGCTGCGACGCGCTGCTAGTTGACACGATTTCTAGATCCGACACTTACCCTTCAAACGACATCCGTGAGGATGACGTGTCAATGGGTCACGAGGCAACGGTTTCGGCGATCAGCGCCGAGCAGCTGTTCTACTTACAAGCGCGTGGAATGGCAGAAGATGAAGCGATGGCTATGATCGTCCGCGGATTTATCGAGCCGATTGCTAAGGAGCTGCCGATGGAGTACGCCCTAGAACTAAACAAGCTCATAGAAATGCAGATGGAAGGGGCTGTTGGTTAGATGGCGCAGCACGGAATAAAGGCCCACGAGCACAAACTCGTACCTCTCCAAGCAAGAAGCGAACGCCCCCGATCAACTTCGATTTCGGACTTCCCCGAATTATCTAACCGGCAAGAAACTTGGCGATATTTGCCAATGGATCGTCTTCAAGGTCTAGATGCGGAAGTTATCGGAGAGGTCAACCTCGATGAGGTATCAATCGAGCTTGCCGGTCGGGTGACCGCTAGCTGGATTGACTCCTCCGAGTCGATAGTTGGAACGGCTGGACTCCCAGAGGACAGAATTGCCGCGATCGCATGGACTAACGCCTCAAAAACTCTATTGGTCAATGTTCCAGCGAATGAGGAAATTGATAAGCCAATTTTCCTAACCGTCAGACCAGAGGAACTTGCCGCTAAAGCCCTTCATATTTTCGTAAACGTCGGGGCCAATGCTAGGGCGACTATCGTCCTAGACCACGTGGGAAAAGGATCGCTTGCAGAAAACGTTGAAATCCTTTTAGACCAGGGATCAAAACTTGATTTTGTCTCGATCCAAGACTGGGACGATGGTTCTTCTCATATCTCCACTCAGTTCACCAGGCTTGGTCGGGACTCAATGCTAAAGCACGTGGTGGTTTCGCTTGGCGGAGACCTAGTGCGAATCACTCCTTCGGTTGCCTTAGATTCGGCTGGCGCGGACATCCAAATGTATGGGGTCTACTTGGCAGAATCAGAAAATTACTTCGAGCATCGGCCATACGTAGATCACATTGCTGAAAACTGCGTTTCCAACGTTGCCTATAAGGGCGCACTCCAAGGAGCTGGAGCTCATACGGTATGGGTTGGCGATGTCCTCATTCGCGAGAGTGCGGTGGGAACCAAGAGCTACGAGCTCAACCGAAACCTTCTACTCACGGATGGCACTCGGGCCGATTCGGTTCCAAACTTAGAAATCGAAACCGGAAAAATCGAAGGTGCCGGACACGCAAGTGCTTCCGGTCGATTCGATGATGAGCAGCTGTTTTACCTTATGGCCCGAGGAATCGGAGAGCAAGAGGCAAAGCGCCTAGTTGTCCGCGGATTCTTGAATGAAGTGGTTCAAAAAGTAGGAATCTCTCAAGTTGAGGATCGACTTATTGCCTCCATCGAACAAGGTCTAGAGAAGGCAGGAGTCTAACTTGGCAGTGAGAATTTGCCCGGTCGATGACATCAAGCCTGGAAACGCTCTTCGAGTAACTATCGAAAACCACCCGATTGCCCTTGTGAGGCTTGAAGATGGCAACTTTCGGGCAATAGACGACAAGTGCTCTCACGGGGAAATCTCACTCAGCGAAGGTTTTGTTGAGGACGAGACGCTGGAGTGCTGGGCACACGGGGCTAAGTTCGATTTGAATACCGGAGTCCCCCTAAGTCTTCCAGCCTACGAAGCAGTCAAAATCTACGAGGTAATAATCGAAAATGACGAAGTTTTTATCGAGTACGAAGCGTAAAGGAAAGAAATAATGGCAGTTCTAGAAATCAAGAACCTACACGTCTCAGTCGACACAGACCAAGGCAAGAAACAGATCCTCCGCGGGGTGGACTTGATAATAAAGTCAGGTGAAACTCACGCAATTATGGGCCCCAACGGTTCCGGCAAGTCAACGCTTGCCTATTCCGTCGCTGGACACCCGAAGTATGAAATCACCGAAGGAGAAATCCTGCTAGATGGTGAGAACGTTCTTGAAATGAAAGTGGACGAGCGAGCTAAAGCAGGTCTCTTCCTGGCAATGCAGTACCCAGTTGAAGTGCCGGGAGTTTCTGTTTCTAATTTCTTGAGAACCGCAAAGACTGCGCTTGACGGCGAGGCGCCAAAGCTTCGCACTTGGATTAGCGATCTAAAACACGCGATGAATAACCTTCGAATGGATCAAGACTTCACTGAGCGAAATGTGAATGAAGGCTTCTCTGGCGGAGAGAAAAAGCGCCATGAAATTCTCCAGCTAGAGCTTTTGAAGCCCAAAATAGCAATTCTTGATGAGACCGATTCTGGCCTAGATGTTGATGCCCTAAAGGTTGTTTCCGAGGGAGTCAACCGTGCCAAAGCAGAAACCGGACTAGGCGTACTTCTTATCACTCACTACACCCGCATTTTGCGCTACATCGAGCCCGATTTCGTCCACGTCTTCGTGGCTGGAAAAGTCGCAGAACAAGGCGGGCCAGAGCTTGCCGAGCGCCTAGAAGCTGAGGGCTACGATCGCTACTTGAAGACCGAAGCATGAGCGAGCCAAAAGAGCTTGAGCCAGCTCAATACGATCGAGTTATCGAGGCGATGAAAGACATCATCGACCCTGAAATCGGTGTGAACATCATAGATTTGGGCTTGGTCTATGGTCTACAAGAATCCGAGGACGGCTCGCTTCTTATAAACATGACTCTAACCTCAGCGGGTTGCCCGCTCCAGGACGTTATTGAAGAGCAAACAGCTGCATCTCTGGACGGCGTTGTTGACGCCTTCAGAATCAATTGGGTTTGGATGCCACCTTGGGGTCCAGAGCAGATTACAGACGACGGCAAAGAAATGATGAGGGCCATCGGCTTCTCAATCTAAAAAAAATGGGACCCCTTTGGGTCCCATTTTTTTATCTAAATTTTAGAAGTACTTCTTTAGAACTTTCCATGCCAGCGGCAGCATCGCGGCGGCCGCAATTGCCTTCACCGCATCGCCAATAAGAAATGGAATAACACCTGCGGCAACTGCCTGCTCAAAACTGAGACCAAGAATCATCATCAAACCCGCAGCTCCAAAACCATAAATGACGACCGATCCAGCGGCGAAGCTGAGGGCGACTTTCAACGGGGTTCTGGAAAAGCCCTTTGAGGCCAAAAAGCCAACTAAGGCTGCCGCGGCCACAAAACCAACTATGTAACCCGCGGTCGGCAAGGCACCCGTGAGCGTCCTAGCGGAAGCGAATACGGGTAATCCGGCAGCGCCCATTGCTAGGTAGACCGAAAGCGATGCGGCTCCACGGCTTGCACCCAGAGTCGCACCAACCAGCAGAACCGCGAAGGTTTGCAAGGTCAGCGGCACCGGCCACATTGGAATCTGAATCTGCGCGGCGAGAGCGGTAACGAGTGCCCCACCGAAAATAAGAGCAATGTTGTTGACCATGGTCCTTGGGACAAAACGATCAGCAAGTGTTATGTGTGCAACGGTCATTTGCATGGCCTTCCTAGCGAGTTGGAGTAATTCTATTGGTTTGCATCTTCATACTCTGCATCTTCAAGTGCTTGGTTGTCCTTGGGTTTCTTTGGCGGCAGCTCTCCGGACGCCTCGAGGGCTATACGCCGTTCGTTTCGATACGCCCAGCCAAAGGCTATAAACGCCATGATGCCAAAAATGATCCACTGGAATGCGTAGGAAAGGTGGTTCCCCTCTTCCAGTGAAGGCATTGGCATCGGAAACGGTGCGCTCGAATAAGAAGGAGATTCGGTAACCAGCCTCCCGTATCTGTCAGGAATCACTGTTCCAAATTTACTTAGGTCATCCGATAGCTGGGCCGGATTCACGGATGCAAGTTGCCCAGAAACCGGTGCCCTGTTCAGATCTGGCTCCGCCGGCCTGAGCCGCACCGTGAGATTGTGAAGCGTTGAATCTGGCAGCGGATTAGAGGCTGCGTCAGTTACGCGAACTCCAGTAGCAATCCAGCCTCGATCAATTATCAAGATCTGGCCGTCGTCAAGAAGCAATGGAACCAGCTGTAAGAAGCCACCCTGGCCACTTAGGGGCCGGTTACGAACCAGTACGGCTTCATCAGTCAAATACTTGCCAGAAACTGTTACAGGTCGCCATTCATTGATTGGTTCACCAAACTCAGAAAAGTCCCATTCAAGCTCTGAATACGGCACTGCGAATTTGTCATAGTTTGCAATAACGGTATTTATTTTTTGAACTCGCTCTTCGCGCCTAGAAAATTGCCACCAGCTCAGAAGCGATGTCGCAATCGAGAAAAGCACAACCAGGGCCAACCAAGGGCCCCAGCGTCTAAGAGTGCTTTGGGTCAAACTTTTCGTCCTTTAAGTAGAAATCTCTTGCTGATAGATATTCAACCAGATATGACCGGTGATCGTCACAGGCAGCCCAAGTCTTCTCTCTGTCTGGAGCGTGAACTTCGGGATTTCGCCAACTAATAAGCCAAGTCGCTTCGAAATCGCACCCGGCTCGGGAGCATTTGACATTAGTCATCAAACTTGAATTGATCGGACTTGATAGTCACCTTTGGAGCTATCGCTCTGCTGGTTGACTCCTTCGGAGTGTCCTTCTGATTGGCCAGCACCACGGCAAAGTAGGGCAGAAAAATTGCCAGGCCGAAGAAAATCCACATCAAAACTCCTTGAGTGAAGACACCCAAAACAATGCAGACCATCCTGATCGACATGGCAACAGTATATTTCACCATGCGCGACCGACGTTCATCGTCCGCACTGAGGTTCAGCGATGTGGCGCTTTGACGCTTACTCAAGTGTGACCGTTCTATCGAGGCGGCTAATTACTAGACTGTGGTATTCACAACGCTCAAAACCCAATGGTATTCCCATAAGGAGCAAGAAAATGGAAACTGCGCGAACTGTTTTGGTAACCGGTGGCAATCGCGGCATTGGATTTGCCATCGCAAAAGAGTTTGTCGACAGCGGATACCGAGTTGCAGTAACAGCCAGATCAGGACAAGGACCCCAGGGGTCGATGACAGTCACTGCCGACGTTACAGACTCAGCCTCCCTCGACAAAGCAATAGCAGAGGTCGAAGCGGCGTTTGGGCCAATCGAGGTCTTGGTTGCAAACGCAGGGATTACAAAGGACACCCTTTTGATGCGGATGAGTGACGAAGAGTTCGAGAGCGTCGTGGACACAAACCTGAACGGTGTGTTCCGAGTTGTAAAACGGGTCACAAAATCCATGCTCCGCCAAAAATTTGGGCGAGTAATTTTGATTGGAAGCGTTGTGGGACTGCTCGGCAGTGCTGGTCAAGTCAATTACTCGGCCACCAAAAGTGGCTTAGTAGGTATTGCACGTTCCATCACGAGGGAGATTGGTTCCAAAAATATCACCGCCAACGTTGTGGCTCCCGGGTTCATTGACACAGATATGACAGCTAACTTAAGTCAAGAGCTAGCAGCAACTTACCGGGCGAGAATTCCAGCTGGTCGATTCGCTTCCCCCGAGGAAGTTGCAAAAGTTGTTCGATGGATTGCCTCAGAAGAGGCCGCATACATTTCGGGAGCAGTTATTCCGGTTGATGGCGGTCTCGGAATGGGTCACTAGGTAGTACCGTTTGTTTAGGAAAATAAAGGAGCAGTTTTGGGGATTTTAGAGGGCAAGAAAATACTAATCACTGGTGTGTTGACCGAAGCGTCAATTGCCTACTCTGCCGCCCGTCTGGCCCAAGAGCAAGGTGCCGAGGTAATCCTTAGCTCATTTGGACGGATGCTTCCAATCACAACAAAGATCGCGGAACGTCTTCCAAAACCAGTGAAGGTTATTGAGCTTGACGCCACGAATAAGGAACATCTCGATGGTCTGGCGGCTAAAATCAAGGCTGAAATTGGGAACATCGATGGCTTGGTGCATGCCATCGCATTCGCACCCCAAACCGCTCTGGGCGGAAACTTTTTAGAAACTGAATGGTCAGATGTTTCTACCGCGGTAGAGGTTTCGGCTTACTCATTGAAATCCATTACCACCGCCTGCTTGCCAGTTCTCAATAACCCGAGCTCCGTGGTTGGCCTCACTTTTGACGCAACGGTTTCTTGGCCGGTCTACGACTGGATGGGAGTTGCAAAGGCAGCTTTTGAATCAACTTCCCGCTACTTAGCTAAGTACTTGGGACCCAAGGGAATTCGAGTTAACCTTATTTCCGCCGGTCCTCTTAGGACCACGGCAGCTAAGGGTATCCCTGGGTTTGCCACAATGGAAGAAGTCTGGGCAGACCGCGCACCTCTTGGCTGGGACCTGACTGACACCGAGGCTGCAGCCAAAGGTTTGGTTGCTCTTCTGAGTGACTGGTTCCCTGCCACAACCGGGGAAATGATCCACGTCGATGGTGGTCTTCACTCAACTGGCGCCTGAGAAAAGCTAATTCGTTAGCAGCACAATAATCTGCGACAGGTCTCTATCTGTGATGATGACATCCGCATGTTCCCGGACGATTGGCTGAGCGCAAAACGCTATTGAAAGACCTGCTTGTTCCATCATCTTTAGATCGTTGGCCCCGTCCCCGATAGCTATGGTTTGAGCAATATCGATCTTGAGGTCTTGAGCAAGAGCCAATAAAGTTTTTGCCTTCACGCCGGAATCAACTAGTTCACCGGTTACTTTGCCGGTTAGCTTGCCGTCGATAATTTCTAGGGTGTTTGCCTTAGCAAAATCTAGATTCAACAGAGTTTTTAGTGGGTCAAGAAGTTGAATAAAACCTCCAGAGACTGCCGCAGCGTAACCGCCTGCTGAGTGAATTACATCAATCAGTTCTTCGGCACCCTTTGTCGGCTTTAGTTCCGTGGCAACCTGATCCAAAACGCTTTGATCCAAACCTGCCAACAGCGAGACCCGCTCAATCAAAGAGGTGCTGAAATCAATTTCACCGCGCATTGCCCGCTCTGTTATCTTGGCGACGTGCTCTCTGGTGCCGGAGTGATGCGCTAAGAGCTCGATTGCCTCTTGCTCAATAAGCGTCGAATCAACGTCGAACACCACTAGAAAACCCATTGTTCCTCCAAGAAAATCTCTCGACGAATGTTTTTCGACGATCATTATCAAATGTTAGTTGCTGAAGGAATCTTGCCCACCTACGTCGGGATAATGGCTTACTCCGCCTGCTCGGTTGAGCGCAGTGTTCTCGAATAACCGTTGCGACTCGCTCCAGCCACTAGGGTCGACGTCACCTAGACAGCTAGGCTATTGGGCGTGTCCGAAGTAATTAATCTTCAAAATGTCAGCGTGGTTCGCGCAGGCAAGTCAATCATCGATTCGCTCACGTTTTCGGTAAACCCGACTGAGCGATGGGTGGTTCTCGGGGCCAACGGTGCGGGGAAAACAACTCTTCTTAGGTTATTGGCGGCACAAATCCAACCTTCCAGTGGTTCGGCAACCCTCCTGGGTCAGCGCCTAGGCGAAGTGAATGTCTTCGAGCTTCGAACTAGAATTGGATTTGCCTCAAGTATTTTGGCAGCTCAAATACCAAACTCGGAAACCGTGATAAATGCGGTTATGACGGCAAGTTACGGTGTGACCGGCAGATGGAATGAGCAATATGATTCCATAGATGAGCGACGCGCTAGAAGAGTTTTGGGGGAGTGGAAACTTTCAGACTTTGAAGATCGAGCATTTGGCACCCTAAGCGACGGTGAACGGAAACGGGTTCAAATCGCTCGCTCAATAATGACCGATCCAGAATTATTGCTGTTGGACGAACCAGTAGCTAGCCTCGACCTTGCCGCCAGAGAGCTGACATTGAAGTTGCTGTCTGGTTATGCGCAGTCACAAGCAGCACCCGCGATGGTTATGGTTACCCATCACTTGGAAGAAATTCCACCGGGATTTACGCACGCACTACTCATGCAGTACGGCAGAGTAATGGCACGCGGTGAAATTGGCTCAACACTAACTTCGGCGAGTATTTCTGAAGCTTTCAGGCACCCATTGACATTGAACTACCAAAGTGGCAGGTTTTCGGCGGTTTCGTCATAGACGAGCTGGCAAAAACTTGCTAAACTCTTGGGCTGTTGCCAAATGCAACTTAGAATTTATTTAGAAGGACTTCATGCAGGCAGAAATACACCCAAACTACGAGCCGATAGTATTCCGCGACCTAGCATCTGGGGTTTCGTTTCTGACTCGCGCTACCATCACCAGCGATAAGACAATCGAATGGGAAGATGGTAAGACCTACCCGGTGCGCGATGTTGAAATCAGCTCTGAGAGCCACCCGTTCTATACCGGAAAGCAGCGCATCATGGATGCCGCGGGCCGCGTGGAGCGCTTCAACGATCGCTATAAAAACTTCAGCTAAAGCCTTTTTGGCCAACCCAATTCCGCCTGGAAATCCGGGCGGTTTTGCTGTCTCATGAACTTTGCAAAACTTTCCGACTGCTCGTCGCTCCATTGAGATTGAGCTTCGTGTAATTTTTCGATTGGAATGTCGAGCTCTGCGAAGCGCTTTGCAATTTGTTGGGCTAGTTTCCCAGCAGCGATGGCGTCGGCCGTCGAATTATGGGCGTCGGTAAGCTCAACTCCGTAATGTTCGGACATCATCACCAAGTTGCGCTTTCCCTTTCGAAACTTATCTACCTTGCGGTCAAGCACCAATGGGTCAAGCACGGTTTGTGGTTCTAACGGCTCAAGCTGGTAACGAATTGCTTCATTGGCCAAAATCGTAAAGTCATACGGGGCATTGAATGCCACCAGCGGCATGGTCGCATTGAGTCTTTTTAGTTCCTGGCCAATTTCAGAAACAGCCGTTAGCGGATCCATTCCACCTTTCACCGCGACTTCGGTAGTAACGCCGTGGACATCAGATGCGGCCTGAGGTATTTCAATACCGGGGTTAACGAGCCACTCACGATGCTCTTGGACTTCTCCGGTTGGTCCCAGCACGACAACGCAAGCGGTCACGATGCGGGCAGTTTTTAGATCTAGACCTGTGGTCTCTAGGTCAAAAGCCGCAACCTGCTTGGACCAGCTCGGGGCTTCGGGTTCAAAATCAAAATCTAACAAATTGGCTCCTGTCTAAAACGATAGCGCGCTCCCACCAACCTAGACTGGTTAGGTGACAGTTTTGACCAATCCACCAGCCGAACTTTTTGCACTAGCCAATGATCGCGCCACTAGGGCTGACATTGCCGGCACCGCGGCGTGGACTTACTCGGGCACTGAGCAAAGAGTGCTCTTTGTTCATGGGTTTCGAGGCGACCACCACGGTTTACAGGCTGTCGCCGGTGCACTCCAGAGTATGACGGTGGTTAGCCCAGATCTACCTGGCTTCGGAAAAAGTGCAGAGCTTGAAAACCACGACGTCTCTTCCTACGGAGATTGGCTAACTGAATTCTATGAAACGACCGGGCCATACGACCTCGTTGTTGGTCACAGCTTTGGAACACTGGTGGTTGCGGACTCGATTTCCAAGGGATTACCCGCAAAAAAAATCTGCCTGATAAACCCAATTACCACCAGGGGGAGTACCTCGAGGGCAATGGCGAACAGATTTGCCGAGCTTTACTACCGAATTGGCACCAATAAATTGATCGGGCCCTGGCTAATGTCCTCGGCCATAGCAACAAGGGCCATGTCGGTTGGCCTTGCAAAAACCAAAAACGGCAGACTAAGGCGCTTTATTCACGACCAACATGGTAGATATTTTTCTAGTTACCAATCAAGCAGAGTCGCCCTAGAGGGTTTTCAGGCAGCCAATACCGGATCAGTTTTTGACTATCTGGCAAGACTAAACCCGCCAATGCTCTTGATTGCCGGAGCTAAGGACAAGATTGCTCCGGTTTCTGAGCAAACGCGCCTGAACGATTTGCTTCCAAACTCCAGATTGGTGGTGCTGGAAAAAGTCGGACATCTGGCTCACTACGAAAAACCAGTCGAAATTGCAAACGCCATAACCGAATTTTTGGAAGCCGAATGAGCAAAATTTGGTTTGACGGCAGATTCATTAATCCGGCCAGCCCGGACGGGATAACCAGTTTTAGTCTCGGGTTGATAAGCGCACTAAGCAAGTTGACGCCCTTGGGTGTACTAATCCACCTCGATGAGCAACGAGCGCTACTGCCTGCAAACTTGGTCGTGCTGAAAGTGAACGATCCGAAATCGTTTCACGAACTAACCCTTGCCAGAAGGTTGAAGCGGGAAAACCTAGGCGTGCTGATTTGCCCAATGCAAACAACTTCATCGTATGGTCGAAACTTCAAGCTTGTTCTAACTCTGCATGATTTGATCTACTACCGTCACCGCAGGCCACCAAGCGACTTATCAGCGCCCATTCGACTGGGATGGCTACTTTTTCACATGACATACCTGCCGCAGCGTCTGCTTCTAAATCGTGCTGATCTGGTGCTAACGGTGTCAGAGACCACTCGTCAACAAATAATTGAGGCAAAACTGACAAAAAGACCGTTAGAGGTCGTGCATAATGCCTCCGACCTTGAAATAACAATGCCTAGTAAATCTCGACACGACTCTAAATACTTGCTCTACATGGGCAGCTTCACCGGCTATAAAAACGTTGAGGTGCTAATTCAAGCCACGGCGATGCTGCCGAACAAAACGCTCGTGCTGCTTTCTAGGTTGAATAGTAAAAAACGCAGTGAGCTGCAAAAACTGGCAGACAGAGTCGGCGCCAAGGTTCAGTTTGAAAACGGCGTGACTGACATTGAATACTCAGAATGGCTCGGGCAAGCATTCGCTCTAGTGAGCGCATCCAAGGATGAAGGCTTTGGCATCCCGCTGGTCGAAGCAATGTCGCAAGGCTTGCCGGTAATAGTGAGTGACTTGCCAATTTTCCGGGAGGTGGCAGGTGAGGCCGGAGTTTTCTTCGATAATTTGGCCCCGGAACAGTTTGCGGCTGGAGTAATCGGGCTCTCAAACGAGAAAACTTGGTCTAGTTACTCTGAAAAAGCAATTAAGCAATCGGTCAAGTTTTCGTGGCAGCACAGCGCTAAAGAGCTGTTAGCCAGCCTAAGTAAGATCACCTAACGGTTCCGGAGCCCAACCGTCTAATTGCCAGATTTTATCGTGGCGTAACACGTGCAGTGAGGCATTTTGCAATCGCTCACCTGCAGGCGGGATCGACCCCTCACTCACCTCATTAAGCACATATCTAATCAGAGCACCGTGAGAGACTGCCAAGATTTTGGCCCCGGAGTATTTTTCGAGGATCAGCTCCAGCAGCTGGCTGGCCCTAAGAGTGATGGAGCCATTTGACTCAGCTCCCGGTATCTCCTCCAACTGGCCGTATTTTTCGTGCCATTCCGAGTAGAGCATTCCTTCTCCGATTCCAAATGAGCGCTCGATCAGCATTGGCTCAACAACTAACTCGGTATCGGTCATTTCACCCAAGATAATATCGGCAGTCTGCTTTGCACGACCGAGCGGAGAAGTAAGCAAAATGTCCCAGCTATCCAGCTCTAGATTTTTGGTGGCGCTTCTTACCTGCTCCGCGCCGTGGCTATTTAGCGGAATTTCGGCGGTGCCCTGGAGCCTCAGATCTAGGTTCCAATCGGTTTGGCCATGGCGAAAGAGGCCAAAGACTGTTCCACTCATAAAAACAGGGCTCCCAATACATCGGCTGCGGAGGCGTTTAGCTTCACGTCGGCTATGTTGTCGGCTTTAGTCTCGCCTAGGTTGATAATTACTATTTTTTGCCCCAGTTCTTTGGCTTGTTTTACAAGCCTGAGCCCGGAATTCACGGTAAGTGAACTACCCGCGACCAAGACTGCCTCGGCCTGTTCGACAGCGAATTTTGCCTGCGCAACTCTTGTCTGTGGAATCTGCTCTCCAAAAAACACAACGTCTGGCTTGTAGCGACCATTGCAGCTTTCGCAGGTTGGAATCTTGAAGTTTTCTGGAACTTCGATTTCAGCATCACCGTCCGGTGTGAAATTTATTTCGGCATTTCGATCAATCGAGGGATTGCTGTCCCGGATGATGCCATCTATCTCTTGCCTTGAAATAAAACCATTGCAGTCAAGACAAACCACCCGATCTAGTCGGCCATGGAGCTCAATAACGTTTTTCGATCCGGCTTTTTGGTGGAGTCCGTCAACATTTTGGGTGATTAGTTGCTGAATTTGTCCGGTCTGTTCTGCTCTGGCGAGAGCAACATGAGACCTGTTCGGCTCAGCGCTAGCGATTCGGTTCCAGCCAACATAGCTTCTGGCCCAATACCTGGCTTGATTTTCTTCCGATGCTAGAAATTGGTCAAAGGTCAAAGGGTGTCGAATAACTCGGCCTTGGCCTCGGTAGTCAGGAATTCCACTATCGGTGGAGACCCCAGCGCCAGTCATTGCGAGGACCCTCAGACCAGCAAGCATTTGACGGGTCTGGGCCGTTGCGTAATCAACCGCTGGATCCAAGCTACCTATCACAAACCCAATTCTAAGTTGATTTTTTTGTTTCTAGTGTCCGGGAAGGGACTTGAACCCTCACCCTCGTAAGAGGACTAGCCCCTCAAGCTAGCGCGTCTACCATTTCGCCACCCGGACAGGTGAGCACTCAATCGGTCGAACTGCAAACTTACCATGAACACGCTCTTTCAGAAGGGTCAAGTACTTGGCTTGAAAGGAACAAAGCGGTAACTTAGGACTATGCATCAAGAGCCGCAGGTCGCACTCCAAAAGCTGATAGGAGCGCTGGAGAGGCATCTTGATGCCATACTCACCCAACGCGAAGGCGAAGCCTCAGGAATCGAGCAGGCCTACGTTCAAGTCGAAGATGCTTTTCTGGGCTACGAAGAGTCATTGTCGGCAAGTTTCGATGAGTACCTGCCAATCGAACTAGCCGAAGAAGAATGAGCCCACTCGAAGCAATCATGCTCGGCCTAATCCAAGGACTAACCGAGTTTTTGCCAATTTCATCAAGTGCGCATGTCCAAATTGCTCAAGAAGTCTTTGGTTTCGGTGACCTAACTAAACCCCAGCTAACGGCGTTTATCGCAACCATTCAAATTGGAACCGAGCTTGCTGTCGTCAGCTATTTCGCCAAGACAATCCTTGAAATTGTTCGTTCTTGGTTCAAAAATGCTCTGCGTCCATGGTCGAAACAGGAGTCAAACTCTCGGATTGGCTGGCTAGTGATCGTTGGAAGCGTTCCCATTGTAGTTTTGGGTCTTATTTTTCAGGATGCGATTGAAACAGAATTGCGGCAGCTTTGGATTATTGGTGTGACGTTGATCGTGTTCGGACTGCTGCTGGGACTTGCTGATCGAATTGGGTTCAAAACCAAGCAACTTGGGGAGTTGAACCTTCGCTCCGGACTTGCCTTCGGTTTTGGCCAAGCTTTGGCTCTCATTCCCGGTGTATCAAGGTCCGGAGGATCGATAACCGTTGGACTAATGCTTGGCTTCACGAGAGAAGCTGCAGCAAGATACAGCTTTCTACTAGCAATTCCAGCAGTGCTGGGTGCTGGGGCATACCAGTTTCTTGGAAGCTACCAAGATCTACCAAACGACTTGCTAGTAGCGACAATAGCGGCCACGATTGTCAGCTTCGTGTCGGGCTATGCCGTAATCGCTTGGCTGCTTCGATATTTAGTGAAGGGATCTTATCTACCCTTTGTGTTCTGGCGCGTGGGCGTTGGCTCAGTGTTGCTAATAGCGCTTGGCCTAGGGGCGATCTAAGCTTTTCCCGCCTCCGGGCTGTCAGGCCTGGATTTCAAGTACTTTTCTAACTCCTTGGCCAATGAATCTCCCGATGCTTGCTCGCTGTCTAGGGCGTCTCTAATAGTTTCAAGCTGATCTATGTAAGCCGCAAGCTCTTCATCACTTTCGGAAACTTCATCGATGGATTTTTCCCATTCAAGAGCTTCTGTAATCAGCGATGAGGCTTCGAACTGAATTCCCGTGAGTGCCTCCAGTTGGTTTAGAAACCCGAGGGCCGCCTTAGGATTCGAAGTGTTGTGAACATAGTGCGGCACCGATGCCCAGAGGGACATCACCGGGATGTTGTCTGCCTCAAAGGCTTGGGCAAGAACCGCAAGAATCCCAACTGGCCCCTCGTAGCTAGAGGATTCTAAATCGTGAGATTCTTGAAAGGTCTTATTTTGTGAGCTTTTGAAAAATGGAACTGGTCTCGAGTGGGGGACATCAGCCAACATCGCTCCGAGCATTATCACGTGATCAATCTCGCGATCCTGAACCATCTCCATAACTTCGGCAGCAAATGTTATCCAGCGCCTTGATGGCTCAGTTCCAAGTAACAAAAAGATTTCCTGCAATCGAGGTTGAGTTTTTGCTTTTTCTGCACTCGCTTGCAATAGCTCTGTAGTGGGCCAGTTTAGAATTCGTTGACCTTCATCGTCATACTCGGCAATCGGTCTGGAGAACTGAAAATCATAATAATCTTCCGGGTCCACGGCCTCTAGAATCTGCCCGGAGATCTGCTCCGATAGCGCCTTCAACGCTCCAGTGGCAGCTTCGGTAGCGTCGTTCCAGCCCTCAAAGGCGACAATAAGAATGCGACCAGTCAGCAAGTGAACTCCCTTTATCCCCCCAAACTCTAATTGAAGCTGGAACTAGACTGGGACAAATGTCGACTAATAACTTTCCAAAAGCCGTGCTTTGGGACATGGATGGCACCCTAATTGACTCAGAACCCTACTGGATGCTCTCCGAGGCTCGCCTAGCAACTCAATATGGCGCCACCTGGACCGAAAAAGATGCACTCCAACTAATCGGAAACGATCTGTTTCGTTCTTCGGACTTCTTGCGAAATAAGTTTGGCATTGATGACATGAATACTCGAGAGGTCATAGATCGGCTTACCGGAGAAGTCATTGAGCAACTAAAGACAAAGTTACCGTGGCGACCAGGAGCACTCGAACTGTTGGTTGAGCTGAAAAAAGCCGGCATCAAAACCGCTCTGGTGACTATGTCTATGAGAACCATGGCGCTGACAGTCACCGAGCAAATTGATTTTTCGGCCTTTGATGTGGTGGTGGCCGGAGACGATGTTACTAACGGAAAACCCCACCCAGAGCCTTACCTAAGTGCCGCAGAATTATTGGGGGTAGCGCCAGAGGACTGTATTGCGTTCGAAGACTCACCGACCGGATTGGCCTCCGCGGAGGCTGCGGGCTGTCACGCAATCGGCGTGACAAATATCATCAATTTACCAGCTGGCCCTCGCCGAAGAATTATTTCTTCTTTGGCCGATGTAAGCATCGAAAACCTAGCCGATTTGAGAATAACCAAAGAGGATAAATGACAGAAATCTTTGAAGCTGGCGACCGAGTCCAGCTAACTGGCCCAAAGGGCATCATGAACACCATCCGGTTGGCCGCTGGAACCCGTTTTGGATCTCATAAAGGCGAGATTCAACACGATGACATTATCGGCAAGCCCTCGGGTTCGGTTATAGCCAACCACAACGGCGATCAGTATTTAGCGCTCAAGCCTCTGCTGAGCGACTACGTGCTTTCGATGCCTCGCGGTGCTGCGATCGTTTATCCGAAGGACGCAGCTCAAATCATCGTGGAGGGTGACATTTTCCCAGGTGCAAATGTTATTGAAGCCGGTGTTGGTTCCGGGGCGCTCTCGAGCTACCTAATAAGAGCGATAGGTGAAAAAGGAAAGCTGACTTCATTTGAGCGCAGAAGCGAGTTTGCCGAAATTGCCAAGGGTAACGTCGAAAACTTCTTAGGTGCCAATCCTGCCAACTGGCAGGTCGTCATCGGCGATTTGCAGAAAATGCTGCCCGAAAGCTGTCCAGCCGCCAGCGCCGATCGGGTCGTATTAGACATGCTAGCTCCGTGGGAGTGCATCGGTGAGGTGGCAACCGCGATGAAGCCAGGTGGTTTGATAATCGTTTATGTAGCAACAGTTACTCAATTGAGCCGAACCTTCGAAGAGATTAAAGCCCACGGTGGCTTCACCGCGCCATTGGCTTGGGAGTCGATGGTTCGACCATGGCACCTGGACGGTCTGGCAGTCAGGCCTGAGCACAGAATGATTTCCCATACTGGCTTTTTGCTGTCCGCAAGAAGGCTTGCTCCCGACACTGTGCTTCCAAGCTTCAAGGCCAGAAGAGGCAATAAGACCGAGCACACCGATGAAGACATGGATATCTGGTTGCCACAAGCTATGGGTCAAAGACCACTAAGTGAAAAAAAGCTAAGAAAAACAGTCCGTAAGGTCACGAACAACCTAAATCCAAGACAGAATTAGGGAAACCCAGAAATGAGATCTAACTTGCAAAAAATAGCTGCGCTTTCTATCCCGGTACTTATCCTGGCTGGCTGTGCCAGTGAACCGACTGGTCCTCTTACCTACGCGGAGCTGAGCATCGGGCTAGACACCCAGTGCGAGAGTTTCCAAACCGGTGACGCAGCCGACCAGATAACCGTTCTCGGAGACTTTGGCACGCAGCCAGAGGTCAGCTTCCCGGTTCCACTTTCAGGAACTGGAATTGAGACAGCAATAATTATTGAAGGTGATGGTGGGGAGGTCCTTGGTGGCCAGCAGGTGCTACTTCACTTCATGGGCTTCAACGCCTCAACTGGTGACACACTTCAAGCCTCTGACTTCACCGGCCAGGACTATGCCCCACAGGATCTTTACCCGGGCCTCGTGCCGGATTTTTGTAGTGCACTAACCGGAGTGAAGGTCGGTTCGCGCGTCGCTGTGTTATTGGACGCCCAAAATGCACACGGCGGCGTTGGCATCGAAAGCATTGGAATCGCTCCAGCCGACGGAGTCATCTTCGTTTTCGACATTGCCAAGGCTTACTTACCGAAAGCCAACGGAGACAATAAGCCTGCAAAAGCGGGTCTACCAACAGTTATTTCGGCTCCGAACGGTCAGCCGGGTATCCAGATTCCTGCCTCCGATGCACCAGATGAATTCTTAAGCTCGGTACTAATCGAAGGTGGCGGAGAGCTAATTGAGATTGGTGACAACGTAGTGTTGCACTACACCGGTTGGACCTGGGCTGGAGAGCAATTTGACAGTTCATGGGAGAGGCAGTCTCCTGCAACTTTCCCACTTACCGCTGACGGCCTTATTGAGGGCTTCGTGATGGCTCTTGATCAAGTTAGCGTTGGCTCGCGTGTTATCGCTGTGATTCCGCCGGGGCTTGGTTACGGCGATAGCGAGCAGGGCAGTATCCCAGCTGGCTCAACCTTGATTTTCGTGATTGACGTCCTAGGAAAGTAGTTCTCATATGTCTGCGAGCGTGAACAAGCAGAGCCCAGCCGAGCGGCTGTTCACACTGACCTGCTGCCTCATGGCCGCACCGGTAATCGGATTGAGCAAAAATGACATTTTTGGCTCGGTTGCTTCCTATGCTGAGCAAGCATCCGACACCGCGAAAGAAAAAATGTTTGACCGCGATAAAAGTGCGCTTCGCGAAATGGGTGTTCAGCTCGAGGTGTTTGACTCAACCAGCTTTGAAGAAACTGATGCCGCTAGATACCGAATTGCCAAGGGCAGTTTCGACTGGCCGACCAGTTTCGAAATAACCAATGAGCACATGAGGCTTCTTGAATTGGCGGCAAGGGCATGGAACAACCAGCTGCTGTCCAAGTCTGCGCAGTCTGGACTCATAAGACTGCGCTCGCTCGGAGTTGTGGCTTCCTCGAGGGAGCTCTCAGCGTTCACCCCTCGATTATTAGCTCAGCAAGAAAGCTTCGCGCCACTTGCCGATGCCATCTCCTCCGGCAAGCTAGTAAGATTTAGTTACCGCAAAACGGACGGAGTTTCTTCAGTTCGTGAAGTCACACCGCTGAAGCTTAGGTTCATCGAGGGCCAATGGGTATTGCTAGCCAAGCAGGCTGACCAAATCAAGAACTTTCTCCTCAGAAGAATCGTGTCGCAAGTAAAGACCTCTGAGCTTGACGGAAAACCAGTATCAGTAGCCGAGATTGACCAAGCCGAGGCTGAATTGATCCGGTTTGTGGCCAATAACGTGGCGGTCCTAGAAGTTGAAATGGACGGCGAGGCGTGGTGGCATTTTGGTGGAAACGACAGCGGCACCATCGAGGTCAATTTCATGGATGAGGCCTTATTTGCAGAGGACCTAATGGAGTTTGGCCCAGAGATAAAAGTATTATCACCTGAGTCACTCAGCAACAGAATCAACGTCGGCTGGCAACAAGTGTTGGACACCCATGCCTAAACAAGAAATAGATGCTGAAGACCTTTTCAACCTGTCGTTGTCAATCGTGGGCTTGGTTCTGAAAGACGGGCCAATGTTATCAAAGGACCTTGCCGAGCACTTTGGCTTCAGCGAAAAAACCATCGTTCGCGCGGTAAAGACAATTGCCAACAGTGAAGACATTGGTCGGCATGAAACCCACTTCTACGTCGACGAAGATCTTCTGGAAAAAGGAGAAGTCGACTTTTCGGCTGGCATGGCCGCGCTTAGACGGCCGCCGATTTTGTCCAAGAGGCAGACAACGGCACTTGCCGCAGGGTTAGATTTCTTGGCGGCCCTTCCTCAGTTTGTCGGCAATACCGCGCTTTCCGAGATCCGCAGTCAAATCGGTTCTGGAACTACCCCAATCACTGCACTTGCGCCGCCGGAGCGACAAGCAACGTTGCAGATAATTCAGCGAGCGCTTCTTGAAAAGACACAGCTAGTCGCCTCATACGTGAACCAACTTGGAGAAAAATCCGAACGCATTATCGACCCGCTGCGGGTGGATTTTGTTGGGAGAAGGCATTATCTGCGGGGTTGGTGTAATTCAAACCAGGCCGTGAGGTCTTTTCGGCTGGACCGAATAACCAACGTCGAGAACACCGACAAGCCGATCTCTCAAGCCGCCCAACGGGCAGACATTCCGCTGGAAGTCTTTGGTCAATTGGAAAATGAGATAACCGTCGAAATCCAAGCCACCCAAGAAGCCAGTGAAATATTTTGGAATTTCCCGGCATTCGACATTCAACGCGATGCCGAGGGCAATATCATTGGCAAAATCCAAGTTGGAAACCTGAGGGCACTCGGAAGGCACGTTTCTCGATACGCCGGTCAGGTTAGAGTGCTATCTCCAAGCAGTGCAGTTGCCACTGTGAGGCAATTTGCCCTAAACGCTATTTCGGGCCCCAGTGCCCCGGAGGACCAGGACTAATGACTGGATTTGGTTGGATGCTGCTGTTTGTTAGCCTGGCTGCCATTTACGCCCTTTGGTTAGTCGGCTATCGGCTATCGCTTTCGGCAAAGAAGCTAAACAACGAAATTGCCAAGTCCAAGGACTTGATTGCGGAGCTCAATAGCGCTGAACCAGCGATTCCCGATAGGGCCGAAGCGAACACCGGCGCTGATTTACTATCGCTCCTTGGTCAAAGACGCAGAAACGGGCTGGTTAAGGAACAACGCGCCAAGTACAGAAGACGTAGACTTATCAATAGAATCAAAGAAATCGATTTAGAGAAGAGGTAGGCGTGAGACTTCAGGGCTGGGAATGGATCATCATTCTTGCAATAGTACTTCTGCTATGGGGCGCTCCAAAGCTTCCGGCTTTGGCGAAGAGCGCTGCGCAATCGATGAGGATTTTCCGAAAAGAAATTGGTAAAAACGGCGAGAGTGCCGATGCGAAGGCTGATGAAGTAGCGGCCGAAGCGCCTAGCGAAGGCGACAAGAAGAAGGACTAATGCTCTGGCGCAAAAACAAAGAGCGCCGAATGAGCCTTTCCTCGCACCTTAGAGAATTTAGGGTTCGTCTCTCATGGTCGGCTGGGTTCGTAATTGCGGGAACAGTCGTAGGTTGGTTTCTCTTTGACCCGGTATTTAAAGTTTTGCAGGCCCCGCTGATAGATGTCACAAGTGAGCGTGGTATCGAGGCAATCGTAAACTTTGGAACGGTAGTTTCGGCCTTCGACCTTCGGATTCAGATTTCGATATTTTTAGGGGTTCTTATGACCGCCCCGGTTTGGCTTTGGAATCTGTGGGCTTTTGTATCTCCCGGTCTAAAACTTAGAGAGCGCCGATACGCAGTCGGCTTTGTCTTTTCCGCGCTACCGCTTTTCTTACTCGGAACCTATTTGGCTTGGATATCATTGCCCGGCTTCGTAGTGGTGCTGATCGGATTTACCCCGGAAGGGAGCTCGAACGTCATCAATGCGGCCGAGTACGTGCTTTTTGCCATCAGGATTTTGCTTATTTTTGGGCTGGCTTTTGTGATGCCTGTGGTTCTGGTGGTGATGAACTTCGCTGGTCTCGTGACCGGCAAAGGAATTCTTAAGTCTTGGCGAATTGCACTTCTAATCATTGCAACCGTCTCGGCTCTTGCAACTCCGACAGCAGAGCCAATGTCGATGTTTTTGCTAATGGCACCGCTAACCGCCTTGTTTTTTACCGCGGTGGGAATTGCAGTAACAAACGACAAACGAAGAGCACGAAAGTTTAGCGATGACGACATCGAAGTCCAATGAACTAAGCCTCGCTGACCGTTATCGGCGAGCCAAATCAAAGTCAAAGTTTCCTGAGTTCGAGTTATTTATTCACGGACTGCGGTTTCCGCTTGACGACTTTCAGGAACAAGCTTGCTTGGCCCTAGAGGCTGGCGCTGGGGTTTTGGTTGCTGCACCGACCGGTGCCGGTAAAACAATTGTTGGAGAGTTCGCGATTCACTTGGCTTTATCCAAAGGCCAAAAAGTCTTCTACACCACTCCGATTAAGGCGCTTAGCAATCAGAAGTTTGCTGAGGTAACTGCCCGTTATGGCAAAGATCGCGTCGGACTGTTGACCGGTGATAGCAACAACAATTCCGAGGCCCAAATTGTTGTAATGACAACTGAAGTACTTCGAAACATGATTTATGCCACCAGCACCACGCTCATGGACCTGGGATATGTAGTGATGGATGAAGTTCACTATCTGGCAGATCGTTTTAGGGGAGCGGTTTGGGAAGAAGTGATTCTTCACCTTCCAAAAGACGTGAAAGTGGTTTCGCTCAGCGCCACAGTTTCCAATGCCGAAGAATTTGGTGCTTGGCTTGCAGAGGTGCGCGGTAACACTGAAATTATTGTTTCGGAAATTCGTCCCGTGCCGCTGCATCAGCACGTGATGTTTGGCGACGAACTGCTTGAGCTGTTTGAAACCGGCAGTCGTCAGATGAGGGTCAACCCTGAGCTCTTACAAAAGCACCAGGCTAGGCAACGAGCACCTCATCGGGGACCAAAGAACAACTCGCGCTCGAACTATCGTGGTCAACCCGACAGACGCTTCCCTAGGCTTGAAAAATCAGACGTTGTGGGCCTACTTGATCGCGCAGAGTTGCTACCTGCCATTTTCTTCATCTTCTCCCGAGTCGGTTGTGAAGCATCGGTGAGTGCCTGCAGGCGAGCTGGTGTGCGACTGACTACTCACGAGGAAGCCAATGAGATTAGAAAAATCGCCGAGGCGCGATGTGGTTCGATTGCGGACGAAGATCTAGATACTCTCGGCTACTTCGATTGGCTCAGCTCCTTAGAGCGTGGCTACGCGGCTCACCACGCTGGAATGCTCCCCGCCTTCAAAGAGGTAGTGGAGGAACTGTTCCTAAGAAAGCTAGTTCGAGTGGTGTTCGCCACTGAGACTCTTGCCCTAGGAATAAACATGCCTGCGAGAACCGTTGTTCTCGAGCGGCTGGATAAGTTCAACGGTGAGGCTAAGGTCTCAATAACGGCTGGGGAGTACACCCAACTAACTGGAAGAGCTGGTCGCCGCGGCATAGATACCGAGGGTCATGCGGTAATCCTTTGGGGTCAGCAGTTAGACCCAAATATGGTCGCTGGCCTAGCTTCAAAACGAACCTACCCGCTCAATAGCTCTTTCCGTCCGACCTATAACATGGCGGTCAACCTGATTTCAGCCTTTGGAGCCCAGCGGGCTAGCAAGATGCTTGAGAGATCATTCGCTCAGTTCCAAGCCGACAGATCCGTTGTCGGGCTCGCTCAGGTCATTGCGGAGAAACAGACTTCACTCGAGAATTACGAGGAGGCACTTCAGTGTCACCTCGGAGACTTCATCGAATACTCTGGGCTCCGCAGGGAAATTTCGGACCTGGAGCGAAAAGGGGCATCCTGGAGATCCAGGGGCGGCAAGGACATTCGGCAAACCAAGTCCATGCGGCAGCATGAATCTCACCTGGCAGAACTCAAGCGAGGGCTAAGAGCTCACGCCTGTCACGGCTGTAACGAGCGCGAATCTCACGCCAGGTGGGGGGAGCGTTATCAAAAGCTCCGTTCAGAAATAAACGCTGCCGTTCATCAAATTGAATCCAGGACAAACCAAGTCGCCAAGGTTTTCTCTCGGATCTGTGACCTACTTCAGGACCTTGACTACCTGCAGCCCGACGATGACGATTTAGAAATAACCGAGTCCGGGCAGCGGCTTGCAAAGATATATGGCGAGCGCGACCTGCTAATCGCCCAGTGCGTAAATCGAAGGACTTGGAAAGACCTTGATGCTCCTTCGCTTGCGGCCATGGCCGCTGCGCTTGTCTTCGAGAACCGTCGCGATGATGCCGAATATGAGCCGAAGTTGCCAAAAGGCCCGTTCCGCGAGGTGCTAGAGCAAACCGAACTAATTCAGGAAGAACTGGTTGAACTTCAGACCAAGTACAGCTTGGCTATCGAGACCGAGCTAGATCTTGGATTATCTTGGGCGATCTACCGATGGGCAACCGGTGCCAGACTGGACGATGTCCTGAAGGTATCCGGATTGCTGGCCGGCGACTTCATAAGGTGGTCGAAGCAGATTATTGATCTCCTAGATCAGCTTGCCCAGGGTGCCGACGCTGAACTAGCGGAAACCGCCTATAACGCCATGGATTTGGTCAAAAGAGGCATTGTTGCTTACAGCTACTACATCTAGAACTTAAGCTATGGGTGTGAAGATTTCTCAACTGGTGTGGCGGATACCGCTCGGTATCTTGGGCGGACTGATAGCCCTCTATGCCTTTCCCACCGAGAGTGTTTGGATTTTGGCACCGCTAATCCCAGCGGTTATTTTGCTCGCGACCCTTGGACTGGGATTCTGGCAAGCAGTGCTGATTGGCTTCCTTGCAAGCCAAGCCTTCTACATCTCTCACATTGAGTGGATATCGCTCTACCTCGGACCGGTTCCTCTGCTAGCGCTGAGCACTCTGATGTCGTTCTATTTCGCATTGAGCGTTGGCGCAACGGCTTGGCTGTACAAAAAATGGCGCCCAAAGAAATCTGGACTTCTGATCTTCGCAGTTGCTAGTGCATCAATTTGGACATTCCGAGAGTTCCTCGCGAACAACTTCCCCTACGGAGGCTTTCCCTGGTCACGGCTGTCAATGACCCAGCCGGGAACCTTCATGAATCAGTGGGTATATTTCGGTGGACTGTCACTGCTGAGCTTCGTTCTGGCCCTAATGGGCGGAATTTTGGCAGTGTGGTTCCTGCATCGACGAGGCAGAAATGCAATGAGGAGAACTCCCGCACTGATAACGCTCGCGGTCTTGATCATAACTCCCGTCGTGACCGGGCTAGCAAACAATCCTGAACCAGTTGCAACCAAGACGATTGCTGCGGTTCAAGGCAATGCCAACGCCGGGTTGTTTTCAAACCTAGAGCGAGGTTCGATCCTTAACAATCACCTGAGCGCATCCGAATTGATTTTTGATTCCGAGCTGGCGAATGACATTGATTTATTGGTGTGGCCGGAGAATGCATCTGACATTGATCCACTTCGGGACGAAGAAGCTTCTCGAACAATAGACGAACTAGCAACCAAAGTCGGAGCCCCGTTCATATTTGGAACAATAACCAAGCGCGGTGCCGAAAGCTACAACTCCACTCTGCTTTGGGAACCTGGGGTTGGAGCGGTTGATTATTACGATAAGCAGCAACCTGTTCCGTTTGCCGAGTACGTGCCAGATAGAGATTTCTGGAGGCTATTTGCTCCAACGCTGATTGACATGGTTCCCAAAGGTTTCAGTATTGGCACAAGAGACGGAATTTATGAAGTATCGGGCGACTTTACTGCCGGTACATTGATTTGTTTTGAAATAGCAGAGGATTCAATTCTTCGAACGCTCGTTGCGGGTGGGGCCGAAATTATCCTTTCACAGACCAATAATGCAGACTTTGGCTACTCCGATCAGACCTACCAGCAAGCGGGTATTGCTCAGCTGAGGGCAATCGAGACCGGAAGGACCGTTGTGAATGTCTCAACCGTCGGACTCTCGGCAATTTACCTTCCAACCGGCAAAGTTTTGAGCGAGCTGACTTGGTATCAGGAGGGTGCGATGATAGAGCGAGTGCCGCTATACAACGGAACTACTCCAGCCATGTTTGCTGGACAAGCATTTGAATTCGCGAACATGCTGGCCGCGATTGGGTTCATCTTCGTGATCGCCATTAGAAAAAGACAGCGATGAATACCCTTGTCCTGATGCCCACTTATAACGAGTTTGGGGTTTTAGAATCGAGCATTGAGGCTGTGCTCTCGCAAGGACTTGACATCGAGATACTCATAATCGACGACAACAGCCCCGACGGCACTGGGCGATTAGCAGATGATTTATCTCGCAAGCACGAGCAAGTTTCAGTTCTTCATCGAAGCCAGAAACAAGGCCTTGGAAAGGCCTACATCGCAGGTTTTGACTGGGCTATCAAACGAAGTTTTGAATTTGTAGTTCAGATGGATGCCGACGGCAGTCATCGACCCAGCGACCTGGAAAAACTGACGCGTCAAGCCAAATTAAACCGATTGGTTATTGGATCGCGCTGGGTACCAGGTGGGGAGGTTGAGAATTGGCCTTGGTATCGCCAGTTGATTTCTAAGTCAGGCAACTTTTACGCGAGAAAGCTGCTTCATAGTTCAATCAGGGACATGACTGCAGGATTTCGCTGTTACCCAACTGCGCTCTTAGAGTCACTGCCTCTAGAAAAAGTTCAGGCCCAAGGCTATGGGTTTCAAATTGAGATGACTTTGCTTTGCCAAGACCGTGGGGTCCAGATACTTGAGGTTCCGATTAGATTCGTAGAGAGATCAAAAGGTAAAAGCAAAATGAGCTACCGGATTGTTTTTGAAGCATTTTGGCTTTGCACAAAATGGGGGATTAGACGGTGATTTGACCTTCAGACCTGCGCTTGCGCATACTGACAAGCATTTCCTCTAGTAATTGCTCAAGTTCTTGTACTGAGCGACGCTCTTTGACCATGTCAAAGTGAGTTCTGGGACCGTCATCGGAAGCGGCTTCGTCTACTACTACCGCACCGTCGATTAGCCTGGTTGCAGAAGACTGGCAGAATTGGCACTGCCAAGTTGTCGGTAGCTCTACTCCTTGGGCAAACACCAAATCGAATCTGTGATTTTTAGGGCAAAGGAAGCTAATCGACTGCCTCGCCGAAAGCTCAACTCCCACATCTGACTCAAGAGATTGCGACCCAAGTCGCATACCGCGCATCGATTCTGCCATTTTTTTGCCTCCGAGGAGTAACAACAGGGGCGGGGGAGACTAATTCCCTGGGGGCAGAACCTCACAGACCAATCACAGATTCGCAGCTAAATCAGACCTGTCAGTGACGATCCCGGTTGCTCCCATCATTATCAACGCGCGCATTTGATCCACCTCGTCGATAGTCCAAAAATGAACCTCGACATCGTTTTTCGCCATCGCGGCAATGAATTTTGGCTCAGCAAACAAGATCGTTCCGTATTGCTTGGGGAGCTGAAGTGCATCGAGACCTTTGGTTAGAGCTTTTAGTCCAAACCCACCTAAAAACTTATAGGCCAGCCAAATCCTAAGCACATTGGACATGGATCCTGAGGTTGCGACCGGTTTACTCAGTAACCCAATGGCTTTTTTCCTGCGGCTATTTGAAAAGCTCGAAACCAAGACTCGATCGTGCGAAGAATTTTCCTCTATGGCTCTAATCGTTGGGGTCACAGCTCTGGCGGATTTAATGTCAATGTTGAACTTTGCTTGCGGTAACTCCCGAAGGGCCTGGTCCAGCGATGGAATTTTGCCCTTATTTGGCAGCGAGTAGCTAGAAAGTTCGGCGAAAGTTAGGTCGGAAACCTTGGCATCTACTGAAAAAAGGCGAAGCAAAGTCTCGTCATGAAACAGCACAGCGACGCCGTCTGAGGTGGCCTGAGTGTCAGTTTCGATGTGCGTCGCGCCAAGCCCAAGAGCGATACGAAAAGAAGCGATCGTATTTTCATCTACTCCGGGCACTAAGTGACTGAATCCGCGGTGAGCAAACACCCTTGGTATCGGTGGTTCGAAATAACTAGTTTTTGCCATCTTTACTTAGATCCAAGCCCTATTCTTTGGGAGTGCTCAAGTCTAATTTCATCTACCGCTTCGCGAAACTAATTTTTGGTTTGGCCATTTACGGTGCGGGGCTGGCGATGATGGTGCACGCGGGTATCGGAATACCGCCCTGGGACGTACTAGCACAGGGTCTTTCAACCCAAACTTCGATAACTTTCGGGCAGGCAACAATCGCTGTGAGTCTTATTGTGATGCTGTTTTGGATACCGCTAAAAGTCAGGCCCGGTATCGGCTCAGTGCTAAATGCAATCTTGGTGGGCCTGTTCGCAGACTTGACATTGCCATTATTGCCAGATTTTGATGCCTACTGGCAAAATTTGATGCTTTTCATTCTGGGAATGCTAGTTATTTCCTTTGCAACCGGTCTTTATATTTCGTGCGGCTTCGGAAAGGGACCTCGGGACGGCCTCATGATGGGTCTCGCAAAAAAGTTCAATAAGCCTTTTTGGGTCACGAGAACCACCGTGGAAATCATCGTCGTTACAATCGGCTTCTTGTTGGGCGGTCAAGTTCGCGAGGGTACCTTATTGTTTGCAATGTCGATCGGTTACCTCAATCAGGTGGCGATGAGGCTGTTTGGACTTGCTGACAAAAGCGGCAGAGTCTAGGAACAGGCCACTTCTGAATTGGTTTTAGTTAGGTTTCAAATAGCCGATAATAAACATTATGTCAACTAACGGATAATAGCAACACACCGAATGCGAATTTGCCGGACTGACGCCTCCCCGACTCGCTGTTTATGGCTATGGCTCCGAACTAGTGTCTCAGTTCACTTTCTTCTCTAAACTCTCTTCTCTTGCCTGGACAAGTAAAGTTCGCGGGCCGAACTATGCCACACCGGTTCCGATAAGTAGACCTAGTAGGTAGGTCGCTGCTGCTGCTCCAAACCCGATCATCAGCTGTCGGAGCCCGCGCTTGACAGGTGAAGCGCCCGATAGCAGTCCCACTGTGGCACCGGTACCAAGGAGTGCAAATCCCACGAGGCTCGCCGAAACTACAACTGAGGCAATCCCTTCCATCCCAAGCAGGTAGGGCAGTACCGGAATGATGGCGCCGGCTGCGAAGAAGCAGAAACTTGAAATAGCCGCTGCGAGCCCGGTTCCCACGGCTTCGTGCTGGTCAGGTGCCGACGCCTCCGCTTCCAGCTCGAGTCTTATATTTCCATTGAGGATCTCAGCGGCGTGAGATTCGGCTTCGGCTGCACTCATGCCTCGAGATCGGTACAGCAACGCAAGCTCGTTCGCGTCAATATCGAGATGAGGCAAGGCGTTCCGCATCTCGGGATCAGCAGTCGACGCCGCCAAGAGCTCGCGCTGTGACCGCACGGAAACGTACTCGCCCGCTCCCATGGAAAGCGCACCAGCTAAGAGACCGGCCAGACCCGCCAACAGAATAATGTCCGTGGCGACGCCGCTGGCGCCGACTCCGAGGATGAGGGAGAAGTTACTGACAAGGCCATCATTGGCGCCAAACACTGCTGGGCGGAAGGATCCGGAGAGCCGGTTGCGCCCCCGTCTGGCAAGGCTGCGGACCACTTCTCCATGAACGCGCTCATCGGCTGCCATCGTCGACGTGGCATCCGGATCTGCTTCATACGGTGACCTGTCCTCGGCTCGCTGAGCCAAGGCAAGGACAAACACCGATCCGAAGCGGCGAGCGAGCACACCGAGAAACAGGGTGCGGCTATCGCCGCGGCGAGGCTTGCCGACTTGGTTTCCGAGCAGGTTCAACCAGTGTGCTTCATGCCGAGATTCTGCTTCGGCGAGCCCAAGGAGAATCTCTCGCTCTTCACCGGTGCGACGATTTGCCAAGTCCCGATATACGGCAGCCTCAGCGCGTTCATTGGCCAGGTACTGTCGCCAACGACGGACTTGGGCTGGTGTGGGGCGCACGGGAAACTCTGAATTCGTGGGCATCGCAATCCTTCGGTCGGCCCCGGCCGAAGCATTAGCAATGAGAGCTGACGCTTCAGCCAAGGTATCGAGTACATCAATGGTGATCTCGTTGATTAACTGGCTGAGGGTCTCGTTCGCCCTTGGTGAGTGATGCACCGGGCTTATGCAGCCAGCATGTCGACGCATCTCCACCGGCTCGGCCGGTGTGAACTACTCCCCTTCGAGCCCTAATTCTAGCTAAGTAAAAGATTCTGGGTCGGATCTCTTAGTTGCAGGCGGGCAGAAGAATGAGGCCGGGAATTAGGACGAGTCCTTGACTCTTCCTCACAATCGTCTGCCAAAGCACGTCTGAGGCAATGGTGGCTCGTCTGTGGGCAGACAACATAACGGTTCTTACCGGTAACGCATGTCTCTCGGGCCCCTCCGCCTTGCCAATGGCAAGAGGTAGGTCTAGGCCTCTTGGGTACTAGCGGCCCAATTTGCGGCCACCTGAGCGGCGCTGCCGTTAGTTATTGAGCGCATTGCGGCCTCAAAAGCGCTTTTCATTCGATCCTCGAAATTCACATTGGCGAATAATGGGTCTTTAGCGAGCTCGTAAACTACAATTCCAACGGCTGCGTTCAAGCACACCATTTCGGTAATTGCAGCCGCATTCGCAAAATCTTCGCCGGCGAATACGCCAGCCGCGACCTGAGCATTGTGGGTTGCATCTCCACCCAGCAATTGCCACTGCGCTGCTCGCTCCAGCCCAATACTCACGGGGTCAAATTCGAATTGCATTATTTCACCGCCGCTGACCTGCCAAACCTGGTTAGCCGCCGTGGTGCTTAGTTCGTCAAGACCGTCGTTGGACCTAAAAACAATTGCCGTTCTTCCTCTGGCGGATAGCTCTGCTGCCATCAGTGGGGCAATCTTGGCATCCGCCACCCCGAGGGCGGTGGCAATTGGCTGCACCGGGTTTGCAAGGGGGCCTAGGAAGTTGAAGGTCGTTGGAACTCCAATTTCTTTTCTGGCGGCCGCAACTTGGCGCATTGCGGGATGAAACACCGGTGCGAAAAAGAAGGTAATTCCTTGGCTTGCAAACACGCCAGCCACTTGTTCAGGTGAAAGATCTAGCCTGACACCCAACATTTCCAGCATTTCTGAGGAGCCGGTCTTCCCCGAAGCGCTGCGCGAACCGTGTTTTAGAACTGGCACTCCTGAGGCGCGTGCAACCACTGCGGCCATGGAGCTGATGTTTACGGTGCCGACTAGGTCTCCCCCGGTGCCGACAATATCCAGGGCATCATTGCTAATGTCCAGCTTTTTGCAATTTTGAAGCATCACGTCGACTAGACCGCCGAATTCATCGACAGTCTCGCCTTTTGCTCGAAGTGCCGTCATGAATCCGCCGAGTTGACTGGCACTGGCGCTGCCCGACATGATTTGCTGCATAGCCCAACCCGCTGCTTCCCGGGATAAATCTTGACCCGAAACTAGCGAGGACAGCACCGCCGGCCAGGTTAAAATCGTCATCACAGCAGTCTAACTAGGACAAAGTGTAGAAATTCTTTAAAAAAATTGGAGAACCTTGTGGTTTCCGGGCTCCAGGATAACTCCGTCGGGTATCCTTGAGGTATGTCTGCCACCTTCGAAGCTGTTGCCCCTCCGGTAATCAATAGGCCCAACTCCACATCAGTCGGCACGATTGTGTGGCTTGGCAGCGAGGTTATGTTCTTCGCAGGCCTCTTTGCGATGTACTTCAGCTTGAAAGCTGGTGCACCAGACCTCTGGGCGAATGACGCTCAAATTCTGAACGTCCCGTTTGCTCTTGTAAACACATTGATTCTTGTTTCCAGCTCTTTTACCGCCCAGTTCGGCGTATTTGCTGCCGAAAGATTGCAACCGAGGCGCACAGGGTCATCCCCTGCCAAATGGGGAATGATTGAGTGGTTTTTCCTAACATACGTTCTAGGTGGGATCTTCGTTTCCGGTCAGATTTGGGAGTACGCGATGTTGGTTTCGGAGGGCATAACCATCAGCTCGAACTCATACGGTTCGGTCTTTTACATAACTACCGGGTTCCACGCACTGCACGTGACCGGTGGACTGATTGCCTTTTTGCTGATTATCGGTCGCGCCTATGCGGCAAAGAATTTCGGCCACAGGGAAGCAACTAGCGCAATTGTTGTTTCATACTATTGGCACTTTGTAGATGTGGTCTGGATTGGCCTTTTCGTGGTCGTTTACATTCTCAAATAACAAAATGGAGAAAAAGATGAACTCAGCTAAACCGATGCGCCGACGCCCCTGGGCAGCCGGAATCGTAGTCTTCTTCGGCCTAGTGCTGTCCGGTGGAGGTTACGCCGCAGCCACCAACGTGGTTCAGGCAGAAGGCGGCTCCCAGATTCAGGTTGAAGAGGGACGCAAGATTTTCTTGGCTAACTGCGCCTCTTGCCACGGAACCAATGGTGAGGGTGCTATTGGAGGGCCTAGCCTCATTGGAGTTGGAGCTGCATCGGTAGATTTCCAGGTCGGCACAGGTCGTATGCCGGGCCAAGGCTCCGGCCCACAACTCAGAGCTAAGCCAGTTCAGTTCACTCAAGAGCAAATTTCAGCAATGGCGGCCTATGTCGCGTCCTTAGCTCCCGGCCCAGCAATTCCAGACGAAGAATATCTTCGTGGAGACGGAGATGCTACTCACGGTGGAGAGCTGTTCAGAATCAACTGCGCGATGTGTCACAGCGCCGTTGGGGCCGGAGGAGCTCTTACACAAGGTAAGTTTGCGCCGGCACTCACTGGCTCAACCGCGAAGCACACCTACGAAGCGATGGTCACAGGGCCCCAGAACATGCCAGTTTTCAATGATGCGAATCTGACGCCAGAAGATAAAAAAGATATAATCACCTTCCTAAAGTATGTAGAAGACAATGATTCAGTAGCAGGTTTCGAATTGGGTTCAATTGGACCGGTAGCCGAAGGATTATTTGTGTGGATCTTTGGGTTAGGTTTCATAATTGCCATCACTGTATGGCTCGGGGCAAAGTCGAATTAGGGGATAGCTGATGACTGACATTGAAAAGAGCTACTCCCCCGGGTTAGCCACGGACATAGAAAAGCCGATTCCTAATCCAGGGATTGAGCCTCACCGAATCCGCATGACCGATAAGAGTGAAAAGCACGCCCGAACTGCAGAAAAACAAATAGCAGCCATGTTCGGTGTCAGCGTCGTGGGGGCCATCATAGCTATTTGGGGTTTCTTCGCATTCCCGATTGTGGATGGCGATCTTTCAGCCACCCGGAACAACTCTTTGTGGATGGGTCTTGGAATGGCTCTATCAATGTTGGGCATCGGCTTTGGTGCCGTGCACTGGGCAAAGACATTAATGCCAGACAATGAAGTTTCCGAAATGCGCCATCAGGCAAGAAGCACAGATGAAACGCGTGCTCAGGCACTTGAAATCGTAAAGCTTGCCGATGGCGAGTCTGGATTCTCGAGACGTAAACTCATTCGCAGAACCATGTATGGAGCTCTCGCCTTTTTTCCAATCCCAGCGATTGTAATCTTCGGCGACTTGGGGCCAGTGGTCGGTGACACTCTGAAGCACACCATGTGGAAATCGGGAACTAGGCTTGCAAAAGACCCAACCGGTATTCCACTCAAGGCATCAGATGTCACAATTGGGTCCGTTTTTCACGTAATTCCAGAGGGCTTAAGTGAGATGGAAGAGCACAAGCTCGAGGAAAAAGCAAAGGCTGCGGTTTTGTTGGTCCGAGTGAATCCTAGCGATCTGAATGAAGACCCAGACAAGGCTGACTGGAGCTACCAAGGCATTGTTGCCTACTCGAAGATTTGTACCCACGTGGGCTGTCCGGTTGCTCTTTACGAGCAACACACGCATCACCTGCTCTGCCCTTGCCACCAGTCAACCTTTGACCTGGCTAACCACTGCAAAGTGATTTTTGGCCCTGCCTCACGCTCACTCCCCCAGCTGCCAATTGCGGTTGACGCTGAGGGCTACCTAATTGCTCAAAGTGACTTTTTAGAGCCCGTCGGTCCTTCGTTTTGGGACATAAGGAAATAAATGACTAATACAACAGAGAAAAAGCCCGGGTTCGTAGGTGGAGCCGCAAATTACCTAGACGAGCGCCTGAGCATCGGCACAGTACTCAAGGGCTTTGGTCGTAAGGTGTTCCCTGACCACTGGAGCTTCATGCTGGGTGAAGTTGCACTCTACAGCTTCGTAATCCTGGTGCTGTCAGGAACTTTCCTAACGTTCTTCTATCAGCCATCGATGGCAGAGGTGACCTATAACGGCAGCTATGCGCCGCTAAAAGGCGCGGAAATGTCAATCGCTTACGCTTCCAGCCTTGACATTAGTTTTGATATTCGCGGCGGTCTGATCATGAGACAGATTCACCACTGGGCAGCCCTCTTGTTCGTGGCCGCGGCTGGGCTTCACATGCTGCGTGTTTTCTTCACAGGAGCATTCAGAAAGCCACGTGAGCTTAACTGGGTGGTCGGATTCTTACTGTTCCTGATGGGTATGGGCGCTGGCTTCACTGGCTACTCACTTCCTGATGACCTTCTTTCTGGAAATGGTCTTCGCATTATCGATGGAATGATCAAGGGCATTCCGGTAATTGGACCGGCATTCAGCTCCGGATTCTTCGGAGGAGCGTTTCCAGGAACAGAAGTAGTAGCAAGGCTCTACAGCTTGCACATTATGATTCTGCCCGCCTTGATTATTGTGCTTATCGGTGTTCACCTAATGATGGTCATCATTCACAAACACACTCACTATTCGGGTCCGGGACGTACCGACGACAACGTTGTCGGTTATCCACTAATGCCTGTGTACGTGGCAAAGGCTGGAGGGTTTTTCTTCTTGGTCTTCGGCGTGGTAGCTGCAATATCGGCAACTTTCACGATCAACCCAATTTGGAATTACGGACCCTACGACCCCTCACCAGTTTCCGCCGGCACTCAGCCGGACTGGTACATCGGCTGGTTGGACGGCGCATTGCGTTTGGCGCCATCGGGTTGGGACATCTCGATCTTCGACTACGTCATTCCTATGGGCGTGATGGTTCCCCTGATTGTCTCGCTTCTCTTCTTAGGCCTTGTGGCCGCATATCCATTCATTGAGAACTGGGTAACGAAAGACAAGCGTGAACACCACGTGCTTGACAGGCCGCGCAACGCTCCTACCCGTACCGCAATTGGTGCCGCTGGAGTTACCTTCTATGCAGTGCTATGGGCAGGTGCTTCAACAGACTTGATTGCAACTAATTTCCAGATGTCACTGAACCAGGTTCTCGTTGCCATGCAAATCATGCTGCTAGCAGGGCCCGTGATAGCTTACTGGGTTGCTAAGCGAGCCTGTATCGCACTGCAGAACAAAGACCGAGAAATGGTTCTGCACGGTCGAGAGACCGGACGCATCGTCAGGTTGCCGCACGGTGAATACATTGAGGTTCATGAAAACGTTGACAAGTATGAACTGTGGAAGCTGATTGACTATAAGGACTACCAACCAGTCATTGCTCGACCAGACGCCAACGGCAAAACAACAATTGGTAACCGGATTAGATCAGCAGTTTCCAAAATCTACTTCGAGGATCGTATTGCTCCTGTTTCAAAGGCAGAGTACGAACTTGCACACGCTGACCACGTTCCAGAGGCTGTTACAGAGAAGCCAAAGAGTAAGCGGAAGTCGATCAACGCCTAATTAGTTGTTCTAAGACAAACCCTGGATCTCATGAGGATTAGGGGTTTGTCTTTTAACCTGCCCGCCACCTAAGAAAACACGGCCCTCGAGAAGATGACGTAACCGGCTTTGACACATCGGTCATGCACTTAGAATCGATCACGTTGACTCCCGCGGAACTCTTACGAACACGGAATGCATGCTTGGTGAAGCAAGAACAAGACACGGAAACGTCATAAGGGGCAGTGTCTTAGCTGACCGCAAGATAATCTACAGCCTGTTAGGTCAGCGGTAAGAATACCTTTACAGGTTGATAAAGCGACCCAAACTCAGTCCAGCAATCGAGCTAAAAGGTAGTTGTTGACTCTTTTTTGGGCAATTCTCATCGAAGATAAGCTCAGCAAATAAGAAACCCTGTCACTGAATTGAAGTCCAGGGACAGGGTTTGCTAGCGAAGCTTTCTAGTGAGCGTGAGCTCCACGCGAGTACTCATAGACGAAGCCCAGGACAGCAACGATCGCAAGCGGAACAGCAACATAGGTTATCCACCAGCCAACAGCCAGCGATAAGAAAAGCATTGCGCAAGCTAACCCTAGAGCCAATGGCCACCAGCTCCACGGGCTGAAAAAACCAACCTCACCGGAGTCATCGGCAATTTCGCCGTCAAGTCGATCCTCTGGCAATTCTGAGCCTTTACTCAGTCCGCTGTATAGGAAGAATGCGATAAGAAGCGTAAGTAAAACCGAGAACCCAATGACAATAGTGCCGATCGGCTCGATAAAGCCAAAGAACAAGTAGGACATGATTACATAACCGATCGTAGCCACAACTAGGTAACCGGCCATAATCAACTGCAGCCCGATGTTAGAGCGCATTAGGCAATGCCCTCTTTGCTGTACGAGGCCTTCGCTTCCGGAGCAGCATACTCAGGGTAGTTCAAGTCAAAAGCAGGAGACTCTGAGCGAATCCTCGGAATCGAGTGGAAGTTATGCCTCGGAATTGGAGATTCGGTCGCCCACTCAAGCGAGCGGCCGTAGCCCCATGGGTCCTTGAGCTCCGCCATCTTGCCCTTGCGAGCAGTTATCCAGACGTTGAACAAGAATGGAATCATGGAAAGAGCCAGCAGAGCAGCTCCGGCGGTGGAGATTAGGTTCATCTCAGTGAAGCCGTCCTCCGGAAGGTAGGTTGCGTAACGCCTTGGCATGCCTAAGACGCCAAGCCAGTGCTGAACCAAGAAAGTGGTGTGGAAGCCGACGAAGAGAATCCAGAAGTGAATCTTTCCCAGACGTTCGTTCAGCATCTTGCCGGTGAACTTTGGCCACCAGAAGTAGAAGCCCGCAAACATAGCGAACACGACCGTTCCGAATACTACGTAGTGGAAGTGAGCAACCACGAAGTAGGAATCAGAAAGCATGAAATCAAGAGCAGGGGAAGCCAAAATCACTCCGGTCAAGCCTCCGAACACGAAGCTAACCAAGAATCCTAGACTCCAAAGCATTGGTGTTTCGAAAGTGATCGATCCGCGCCAGAGCGTTCCGATCCAGTTGAAAATTTTCACTCCGGTCGGAACCGCAATAAGCATCGTAGTGAAAGCGAAGAACGGAAGTAGGACCTGTCCGGTGACATACATGTGGTGAGCCCATACAGTCATGGACAGGGCAGCGATCGCAATAGTTGCATAAACGAGAGTCTTGTAACCGAAAATTGGCTTTCGACTGAACACCGGGAAAATTTCAGAGACGATTCCGAAGAATGGAAGCGCAATGATGTAGACCTCTGGGTGACCGAAGAACCAAAACAGGTGCTGCCAAAGCATTGCTCCACCATTTTGAGGATCAAAAATGTGAGCGCCAAACTGGCGATCGGCACCAAGAGCGAACAAAGCCGCCGCCAAAGGCGGGAACGCCATGATAATCAGAATTGAAGTCACCAAAGTGTTCCAAGTGAAAATCGGCATGCGCCACATGGTCATTCCTGGAGCTCGCATTGTGATGATAGTTGTAATGAAGTTCACTCCACCAAGAATTGTTCCGAACCCGGACAGCGCAAGCCCAAACACCCACAGGTCCCCACCGATTCCCGGTGAAAAAGTTGTGTTGGACAATGGGGCGTAGGCGAACCAACCGAAACTAGCGGCTCCCTGAGGAGTGAAGAATCCAGAAACCGCGATCAAGCTTCCGAAGCTAAAAAACCAATATGCGATTGCGTTGAGCCGGGGGAATGCAACGTCGGGAGCACCGATTTGCACAGGAATAAGTACATTGGCAAAACCGGCAAACAACGGAGTCGCGAACATAAGCAACATAATCGTGCCGTGCATCGTGAAGAGCTGGTTGTACTGCTCTTTTGTTGCGACAATTTCAAGTCCGGGGAGGGCAAGCTGGGCCCGAATAACCAGCGCCATGACTCCACCAAGCAAGAAATACAAGAAAGATGTGATCAGGTATAGGTACCCGATCTTCTTGTGGTCCGTTGTGGTAAGCCAGTCAACAATAATGTGACCCTTGCTCCGCCTGGGCTTGGAGGTGGAAGGGTTTATTCTGGTTGGTGTGATCGTAGCCATGATCTCTAGCCCCTAATCGTCGGATCTCCGCCAGGGAGGTTTTGGTTTCGGTCGTATTCAGTTGAAAGCTGTCCTACGTTTCCTTGAGTGGCCAAGGCGCCCATGCGGGAGTCATACTCAGATTGTGGGACAACTTTTACGTTGAACAACATCATCGAGTGATATTCGCCGCAGAGTTCCGCACACTTACCCACGTAGGTTCCTTCTTTCAAAGGAGTGAAGTACATGTTGTTCGTGTGGCCGGGGAACATATCTTTTTTGTAGAGAAAGTCAATAACCCAGAACGAGTGAATGACGTCTCTGGAATTCAGTTCTATCCGAACAGACTTGCCGACCGGCAAGTACAGGGTTGGGAGGGTCTCGTAAATGTTTTCTTCTCTACCTGTGAACTGGGCCTGAATACCGCTGTCGTAGACGTTGGCATCCACGTAATTAAAGTCCCAGCTCCACTGCTTCGCGACTACTTCTATGTGTACGTCTGGGTTTTCGACTTTCGCTTCAATAGCGGTCATGTCTCTCGCTGTGAAGGCAAAGAAGCCAACCACCAAGATTAAAGGAATAACAGTGAAGAGAGTCTCGATTGGAAGGTTGTAGCGTAGCTGAGTTGGAAGACCAGTGTCTCCCCGGCGCCTTCGATAAACAATCAATGCCCAAGCAATAAGGGCCCAGGAAACTGCTCCGACCGCCAGCAATACGATCCAGGAAGTAGTCCAAAGTCCAATGATTCGATCCGTGTGATTTGTTACACCGGAAGCATCCGGTAAGAAGCCTCGTTGAGCCGCTGCACTGCAGCCACTAAGGGTTAGGGAAAACAATGGAATGAGCACTATAGCCGTCACTCGAGAGCGGTTTTTACTCAATTTTCAATCCTTCTATCGCTACTTTTCACAATTAAATTCTATCCGATGAAGTCTTGGAGACTGGTCAGAAGAGGAGCTTTAGCTAAAAGAATCTCCGCAGGCGCAGCTGCCGTCAGCATTTGGATTGTCAATCGTGAAGCCTTGCTTTTGGATAGTGTCCTCAAAATCAATTGATGCGCCATCAAGGTAGGCAACACTCATAGCATCTACAACAACTTCGACGCCATCAAAGCTAGCGATTGCGTCAACTTCCTCCAGTTGTTCGTCAAAGAACAGGTTGTAAATGAGCCCTGAGCAACCGCCCGGCTGAACCGAAACGCGAAGTCGCAAATCATCTCGACCCTCTGCCTCGAGAAGTGAGCGGACCTTTGAAACTGCAAAGTCTGTGAGCTTAACGCCGTGAGTAAGTACCTCTGTCATTTGGACCTCCGATTGCAATAGTTTAACACCTATCGCTCTAAGTCATTCCCATTTAGCAAAATCAAACTCTGAGCAAGAATTGCTCGCCGCAGAGTTGGTAGATGCTGCGACTCATTTGGCGAGTGGGCTCTTGAATCTGGCTCTTCAACTCCAGTGACCAAAATTTCCGCGTTCGGAAAAGCTGCTGCGAATTGGGAAATAAAGGGTATCGAGCCACCGATGCCCATGTTCACACTCGGATTTGGCCAGCAAGCGGAGAATGCCTCGTGGGCTAGCTTGGCTGCCCAGCCGTCCTTGGCTAGGTAGCCGGGTCCAGTTTCGTGCCTACCGAACTCAACCTGAGCTCCGAACGGTGCATGGGAGCTCAAGTGCTTTCTAAGAGCTTCGAGGCCGCTCTCGGGGCTCTGAGACGGTGACAAGCGCAGCGAAATCTTTGCCCGAACCCAAGGCTGTGCGGTGTTCGATGACACATCGACCGCGGGCAGATCAAGACCGATTATTGTCACCGCTGGTTCCCCCCACATCTGCTGGGTCACAGCCTTATCTCCTAGCCTCTTGACACCTGGCAAAAGCCCAGCGGTAAGAGCAAATTCTTTTTCGGACAGCTCCGGCCCATCAACCGAGATTGAGTCCAGTCCGACAATTGCGACGTTCCCTGCCTCATCTGTCAATGAAGCTAAGAGCCGAATCATGGCGGTGGTGGCATCGGGTAAAGGTCCCCCGTACATGCCCGAATGAAGTGCGTGATCAAGTGTTTTTAGAGTGAAAGTTTGAGAGACCATCCCACGCAATGCCGTGGTCAAGGCCGGAACATTCTCGCTCCAGTTGCCGCTGTCGGCAACGATTATCAAATCGGCAGCCAAGTCCGAATGATTAGTCTTCAAAAATTCAGGAAATGACTCCGAGCCCGCCTCCTCCTCGCCCTCAATAAACACGGTAACGCCCACGCGAACCTCTGCTGCAAGTGATATGAGTGTTTTCAATGAGGTCAGGTGCGTAATGATTCCAGATTTGTCATCCGAAGCTCCCCTGCCAAAAAGCCGGTCACCCTTCAGCGTCGCCTCAAAAGGTTCGGTGTCCCATAATGCAGAGTCTCCCGGCGGCTGCACGTCATGGTGAGCATACAAAAGAATGTGAGGAGCAGCTTTATGCCCCGCTTTTCTTGCAATTACCGCTGGGGCTCCAAGCTCGCCAGATGGCTTGGCTGCCTTACGAATTTCGACGAAGTCGAAAAAATCTAATTGCCCAAGTTCATCCGCGACCTTTTTTGCCGAGAGTTCAAGGTTGTTCTGGTCGAAGCTGGACCATGCTATCCCTGGTATTTTGACAAGTTGACCCAATTTGGCCACTGCGGCAGGAAATTGTGAATCCACGAATTTACTAGCGGGTTCAAACCATTTAGGGTTCATTGGGATAGAAGAAAAGGCCATGGGAGTAACCTAAGGCATATCAGACAAGAGGATTCGATGACCCAAGAAGACAACGCTCAGGCCGGGAAGGGTCGTCCGACCCCAGCAAGAAAAGAGCGCGAGCTAGCTCGCAAGCGACCACTGGTTGGCAATCGAAGCAAAGAGGCTAAGAACGCTGATAAGGAAAAGAATCGCGCTGAGAGGCAAAAGGCGCGTCAGGGAATGATGGCAGGCGAAGAGCGCTACCTCGGAGCTAGAGACAAAGGGCCGCAGCGAAAGCTTGCCAGGAATGTCGTGGATGCTCGTTTCACCGCTGGCGAATTAGTTCTCCCAATGCTGTTCTTCGTGGTTCTCTTGACCTTCATTGACTCTTATGAAATTCAAATCGTGGCTTTATTCGCAATGTGGGGGCTCTTCGCAGTTGTCGCCGTAGATTCCTTTTTTGTCGGAAAGGCTGTCAAGAGAAAACTAGGAATCAAATACGGACCGGAGAACCTCGAGGGTGGCTTGGCTTGGTACGGCGCGATGCGCTCAATTCAGATGCGAACACTCCGAATTCCAAAACCACAGGTGGCAAGGTTTACAAAATTAGAACTCTAATCCGGTAACACAATCAAAAGGAGTAAAAATACAGCACAGGTAGCTCGGCAATTCTGGCCTGAAAGTTTCAGAGATTATCTATGGCAATTGGCTTACCCATGCCTCTCAAGTTCAGGATAAACAGGCCATAGAGACGGTCCACGCTGCAATCGATGGTGGAATTACCACTTTTGACACCGCCGATACTTACGCAAACCTAGCCGCCGAAACCATGCTGGGTAACGCTCTCAAGGGTCAGCGTCGCGAAGGGTTGGAGATCCTGACAAAGGTGTATTGGCCAGTCGCTGAAAAAGGGCCAAACGACGTTGGACTGAGCCGTAAGCACATCATGGAGTCGATTAATGGCTCGCTAAAGCGCATAAACACTGATTACGTAGATCTTTACCAGGCTCACAGGTTCGATTTTGAAACCCCACTTGAAGAAACCATGCAGGCCTTCGGGGACTTAGTGAAAATGGGCAAAGTGCTCTACGTAGGAGTTTCCGAATGGACGGCTGACCAAATCAGACAGGGCCAAGCCCTAGCGTCTGAAATGGGATACCGACTAATTTCCAACCAGCCGCAGTATTCAATGCTTTGGCGAGTAATTGAAGGTGAAGTGGTTCCTGCAAGCAAAGAGTTGGGCCTATCGCAAATTGTTTGGTCTCCGCTTGCTCAGGGTGTCCTCACTGGAAAATACCTCCCCAACCAAGAACTACCCAAGGATTCCAGAGCCGCCGATTCAGAAATCGGTGGATTTATGGAGCGATTTATGACCGAAGAAATTCTCACGAGAGTTCAAAAGCTAAAGCCTTTGGCGGAAGAACTGAACTTGACAATGGCTCAGTTCGGCATTGCCTGGGTGCTGCAAAACCAAAACGTCGCTGCGGCAATTGTTGGAGCGTCAAGGCCAGAGCAGATTCAATCTAATGTTGCAGCCGTTGGTGTGGAGATCCCTTCAGAGATCATGAAAAAGGTCGATGAAATACTTGGAGACACGGTGTTCACTGACACAAGTCTGACCAAAAGCCCAGCTCAAAGACCTACCGGGCGGTAAGACGTCTGGCCCAAAGCGGTCCCGCGTAAACAAAACCGGTGTAACCCTGGACTAAGTCTGCACCCAGCGAAATTCGTTCTGCGTAGTCGGCTTTTGAGAACACTCCGCCGACCGAAATCACAAGCATCTGGCTCGGTAGAAGGTTGCCGAGCAACGCGAGGACTTCAGTAGAACGTTTTGCTAGAACAGGGCCGCTCAGCCCTCCGGTCTCTGAACTGTTTTTTTCGGTAATCAGGTTGTCACGGGAAATGGTTGTGTTGGTGGCAACTATGCCCGCAAGCTTCATTTCCACAATCAGAGAAACAATCGCCTCGATGTCGTCATCAACAAGATCTGGCGCTATTTTCAGCAGCACTGGGACATTTTCAGCCTCGGCTAAAACAACGCTGAGTATCGGGCGAAGCTCGCTTACTCGCTGTAGATCCCGAAGGCCAGCAGTATTTGGTGAGGAGACGTTTACCACCAGGTAATCAGCAACTGGCGCGAGCGTTTTGGCTGCAAAACCATAGTCGTCGGCGGCATTTTCCTGGCTGGTGACCTTGTTTTTCCCAATATTCACACCAATTACAGGCAATCTCTTATTGGTTTTTCGAAGCCTGGCGAGTCTAGCGGCCACCTCAACGGCACCCTCGTTATTGAAGCCCATTCGGTTAATTAGGCTTTGATTTTTGGGCAATCTGAACAGTCGAGGTTTGGGGTTTCCTGACTGAGGCAATGGGGTTACGGTGCCTATTTCGACGTGACCAAAACCTAGAGCGTGCAAGGGCTTTATCAGGATTCCGTTTTTATCAAAACCTGCCGCCATTCCCAGTCTATTTTCAAACTCAAGCCCCATGATGCTGAAACTATCGCGGGGTTTTCCAGCTCGAATTAGACCCACTGCACTCGCGACTCGAAGCGCAGTTACCACCAGCTCGTGGGCAAATTCCGGATCGAGTTTGGTGAAAAATAACTTAAAGAAAAACCGGTACAACAATTCTTCAATCCCTCAGGCTCTCAATTGCCGCCTGGAAATCATCGAGCGAATCCCAAGCCTGATAAACGCTGGCAAAGCGCATAAAGGCCACGTGGTCAAGATTGCGAAGCGGTTCGAGGATTGCGAGTCCAATGTCTTGGGCCTCGATAGATGCAGCACCGGTTGCCCGAAGAGCTTCTTCCACCTGCTGCGCAAGCAGTGCTAAATCGGCATCTGTTACCGGTCTACCCTGGCACGCCTTCCTAACACCCGAGACGATCTTGTCTCTGGAGAATGGTTCGGTTACACCACTGCGCTTGGTGATCATCAAGGTTGCGGTTTCTATCGTGGTAAACCGCTTATTACACTCAGGGCATTGACGGCGTCGTCGAATAGATGCGCCGTCATCGCTCGTTCTGGAATCAATCACCCGAGAGTCAGAATTTCTGCAAAAAGGACAATGCACTTTTACTCCTCAAGCCTTATTGTTCCCGCCCGACCGTGAGCACTTAGCTGTTCAGTCTCGGAGAAAATTCTAAGCTTTTCCGAAACCGCAGCCATCGCCTTGGCCGAATAAGTCACGTGCTGCTGAGTTCTCAAGAAAGTAAATACCGACAGGCCAGAACTGAACTTGGCTTGCTGGCCGGTCGGCAGGACGTGATTCGATCCCGCCAAGTAATCTCCCAGGCTGACTGGGGAATAGGCGCCGATGAAGACAGCGCCGGCGTGACGAACTTTTCCCGCGAGCTTCTCAGCGTTAGCAGTTTGAATTTCGAGGTGCTCCGTGGCGTACTCATTCGCAACCGCCATTGCCAAGTCCATATCATTGACTAGAACTAAAGCCGACTGGATAGCACCCAGAGCCGCCTCAATACGATCGCGATTTTTAGCGAGTGGAATCTGAAGCTCAAGCTCATGTTCGACCTGCTCAATCAGAGTCGCGGAATCAGTTACGAGAACCGCTGCTGCGTTCTGATCGTGCTCGGCCTGAGATATCAGGTCAGCCGCAATAAACCTTGGATTAGCTAGTCCATCTGCAACTATCAAAATCTCAGTCGGTCCAGCCTCAGAGTCGATACCGATGACTCCTCTCAGTTGGCGCTTAGCCGCGGCAACGTAGATGTTCCCCGGGCCAGTGACCATCGCTACCGGCTGCAGATCTATTTCGGGTATGCCATAGGCAAAGGCGGCGATAGCACTTGCTCCCCCGATGCCATAAACCTCCTCAATGCCCAATAAGGCGCAGGTTGCCATGACACTCGGACTCGGCAGCCCGTTTTGTTGCGCGGGAGAAGTCACCGCGATTCTCGGAACCTTGGCAACCTGAGCGGGAACCACGTTCATCACTACGCTCGAAGGATAAACCGCTTTACCGCCCGGGACGTAAAGCCCAACTGAGTCCACCGGAACAAAGAGTTGCTCCACAAACGCACCTTGATCTACTTCAACCTTGACCGCAGCTGGCAGCGTGGCAACCGAGACAGCTCGCACCCTTGCAATTGAGGTCTCTATTGCGTCTCGAAGAGGCTTTTCTAGCTGTGCCACCGCTTCAGCTAATACTTCTTGAGGAACGCGAAATGAAACATTTTTCAGCCCATCAAAGCGTTCGGCCTGAGACTGTAAGGCACCCAGTGAATTTTGTCTAACCTCGGCAATTATTTCGGACACCGTTTCGGCAACCGAATCAATGCTGACGGCGGCTCTTGGGAGTAATTCGGCGACCTTGGCTGCTGTTATCGGCCCTGAAATCTCGATTTTCCGCACGTTAGTACCCCACTAAATAAATCTGGATGAACTAACCTTATCTCTACATGACTATTGACAATGATTACTTCGACCTTTCCGGACCAGATGGCCTCAAAGTCGTTTTTAGGAACCACGCAACTGGGATCGCAATTGTAACGGCGGCCGATGGTGACCGAAATCCGATCGGGTTTACGGCGTCGTCGGTTACCTCTCTGGGCTCCAGGCCGCCATTGATTTCTCTAAATATTTCACAGGGGGCTTCCAGCTACCCGAATATTTCAACTGGAAAGCTAGTAGCTATTCACACGCTCGATGCTCAGAGCTTGAACTTGGCCCAAAAGTTAGCTGGCCCCAAGGAAAATCGATTTCTAGACGACGATTTCGAAATAGGACCGGAGTCGATACCCATCTTCACTGATGCTTCTAGCGTGATGATTGCCAGAGTGATAAACAAGATTGAGGTCGAGTCAAACGCCGTAGTGATTCTTTCGCTAGAGGGCGCTCACTTGACGAGGGTCTGCGAGCAACCGCTTGTTTATTTCCAGCGCGGTTATCACACGATAGGTGAGCGCCTTCAAGATAATTTCTAGCTAACCGAATCGGTCCCAAGGAGGGCTTTTAGCTCGCCAAAAATGTCATGTCCAACTGCGACCCGCTGCGGCAACATGAAGTGGCGGTCCAAAGACCCGACCAATTTGACCTGAACTTCGCAGGGACCAGGATTAGCATCAAGAATCGCACCGAGTTTTAGTAACCGTTCTTTAGTGGCCACGCTCTCAGTAATTTTCAATTTCAGCACCCCGCCTTGCTCGCGCCCAGCGTCCAGAACATCTATCGAGTAAGCCTGCATCATCATTTCTTCATCACGGCGAGAGACCCTGCCACGAACTGAAACGGTCTGGTCCGCAACCAGATTATCTCGGTTAGCTAGATAGGTTTTGCCCATAAACATTATGGAAATTTCACCGGAAAAATCCTCAAGCGTGATCTGGCCATATTGATTTCCGCTACTGCGGGCAACTTTATGCTGAACCTGAGTGATGAGTCCGGCCAACGTTACAGTCTCGCCGTCCTGAATGTCACTTTGTTTTAGTGCAATCGTGGCCATGTCACTATTGCGCATCAACATTGATTCCTGCCCAGCAAGTGGGTGGTCCGAGACGTAAAGCCCAAGCATCTCTCGCTCGTGGGAAAGAAGATCACGCTTTGTCCATTCCGGTAAATCCGGAATCTGAACTATCGAAGGATCGTCATCAAGGACTCCGCCAAAAAGATCGACCTGGCCATTGGCGCTCTGCTTGCGCTTCACCCCCGCGGTCTCAATGGCCTCCTCAAACACTGCGGTCAGTGCCCGCCTGGTGTGCCCGAACGAATCAAACGCACCGGCCTTGATCAGCGCCTCCACAACCCTCTTGGTGCCGGCCTGCTGACCAACTCGAGTTAGAAAGTCATCAAAGCCAGTAAAGGTCTCTTCGCTGCGCGCCTTGATGATTGACTCAACCACGTTATGGCCGACATTTCTTACAGCTTCAAGGCCGAATCTGATATCTTCACCGACGGCTGCGAAGACCCCGATTGACTCGTTCACATCAGGGGCTATTACCCTGATGCCCATCCTGCGGCACTCGTTGAGATAAATAGCCAGCTTGTCCTTTGAGTCTCCAACAGAAGTCAGCAATGCCGCCATATACTCGGCGGGGAAGTTCGCCTTCAGATAAGCCGTCCAGTAGGAAAGCACCCCGTAGCCTGCCGAATGCGCCTTATTGAAGGCGTAGTCGGCAAAAGGCAACAACGTGTCCCAGAGGGCAGTTATTGCCGCCTTAGAAAACTTATTGTCGATCATTCCCTGACTGAAAATTTCGAACTGCTTAGCAAGCTCTTCGGGCTTTTTCTTCCCCATTGCTCTTCTAAGAAGGTCGGCTTGACCAAGTGTGTAACCAGCGACCTTTTGAGCGGCTGCCATTACTTGTTCTTGATAGACAACCAAGCCGAAAGTTGGGCCCAGAATCTCGTGCAGCGGCTCCGCCAACTCCGGGTGAACTCCATCGATGTCTTGAAGTCCATTTTTACGCTGAGCGTAGTTAGTGTGTGAGTTCATGCCCATTGGCCCCGGGCGATAAAGAGCGATTACCGCTGAAATGTGCTCGAACTCACTGGGCTTCAAGAGCCTTAGCAAGGACCGCATGTTTTCGCTATCAAGCTGAAAAACCCCGAGCGTATGGCCGGAGGACAACAGGTCAAAAGTATTTTTATCAGAGTCCAGGTCTAGATCTTCCAAGACCACGGTCTCGCCTCGGTTTTGTAAAATGTTCTGAAGTGAATCTTCGATAACCGTTAGGTTTCTGAGGCCCAAGAAATCCATCTTCAACAGGCCGAGTTCTTCACAAGGAGGCTGATCAAACTGGGTGATTATTGCGCCGTCTTCTTCACGCTTCATGATGGGAATTACGTCCATCAGTGGCTCAGCGGACATAATCACTCCGGCCGCGTGAACTCCCCACTGTCGTTTCAAGGATTCAAGACCCTTGGCTAGCTTGAAGACTTCCTGGCTCTGGGGATCGGTCTCAATTATCTCCCGGAACTCTGCGGCTTCGGAGTAGCGCTCGGAAGCCGGATCTACCAAGTCATTTAGAGCAATATCCCGGCCCAAAACCATCGGCGGCATGGCTTTTGTCAGTCGCTCCCCGACCGAATACGGCAGTGCCATAACCCGAGAAGCATCCTTGAGAGCCTGTTTAGCCTTGATGGTTCCAAAAGTGACAATTTGCGCCACTCGGTCGTCGCCATATTTTTGAGTGACGTATTTGATGACCTCGGAGCGTCTACGATCGTCAAAGTCAACATCGATATCAGGCATGGAAAGACGTTCTGGATTCAAAAATCGCTCGAAAATCAAATCGTGTTTTAGCGGATCAAGCTCTGTGATTCCAAGCGCATAGGAGGCCAGTGAGCCGGCCGCAGAGCCTCTTCCAGGTCCGACTCGGATTCCCTGCTTTCGCGCCCATCGAATGAAGTCGGAAACCACCAAAAAATAGCCCGGAAAACCCATCGACTTAATGACATCAATCTCATAGGCGGCTTGTCGCTTGTGATCATCTGAATAACCGGAAGGGAAACGAGCATCCATGCCCTCCCAAACTTCTTGCTCTAGCAAGTCAGCTTCTGTTTGACCCTCGGGAACCGGGAACCTGGGCATTAGATCACGCTTTGAAAAATCAACCTCGCTCCGTTCCGCAATCAGTAGCGTGTTATCAGCTGCCTCCGGTATTTCGGAAAAGAGCTCTCTCATCTGCTTAGCGGATTTTAAGTAGTACTCCTCAGACTGAAATTTGAAACGATTGGGGTCATCAAGATTCGAGCCAACCTGCACGCAAAGCAAAGCGTCGTGAGCAACGGAGTCTTCCTTTTCGGTGTAGTGCAAATCATTGGTTGCCACCATTGGCAATTTCAAGTCCTTCGCGAGTCGAAGCAAGTCGTCTCGAACTCTCTTTTCGATCTCAAGACCATGGTCCATCACCTCAACGAAGTAATTACCTTCGCCAAAAATGTCTCGGAATTCTGCAGCCGTATCTAGGGCCTCTTGATACTGACCCAGCCTCATTCTGGTTTGAACCTCGCCACTCGGGCAGCCAGTGGTTGCAATCAGTCCTTTTCCAAACTTGGAAAGAAGTTCTCGGTCCATTCTTGGCTTGAAGTAGTAGCCCGATAGATAAGCCTCTGAGGAGAGCCGAAACAGGTTTTGCATTGAATCATTATTTGTTGCCCACATGGTCAAGTGGCTATAGGCGCCGCCGCCAGAGACATCGTCTCCCCCACCATCGCCCCAACGGACCCGAGTCTTATCTTTCCGGCTACCAGGCGCTAAGTAGGCCTCTATTCCTATAACTGGGTTTATGTCATGGGCCTTGGCTTGCTTCCAAAACTCATAAGCACCGTGATTATTACCGTGGTCGGTAATAGCAATCGCAGGCATTCCAAGTTCGGCTGCCTTGGCAACGAGCTGCTTTATCCGGGCGGCCCCGTCGAGCATCGAATATTCCGAGTGGTTGTGCAGATGGACAAATGACTTATCAGACATTTCCCACCTTTCTTAGAGCCCTTATGTTAGATGCGAAAGTCGACATCACGGAGTCGATTGAGGGCGATTTCCAAATCAATTGGATATTCGCTTTCAAATTCCACGAATTCCCCGGTTGCCGGGTGATTGAATCCAAGGTGCTTGGCATGCAACCACTGTCGATCTAGATTCAGCGAAGCCGCGAGCTTTGGATCAGACCCGTAGAGCGGGTCTCCGACCAACGGATGGCGAAAATGCGAGAAGTGAACCCTAATTTGGTGCGTTCTTCCAGTTTCTAGGCCAACCTTCATTAGTGCTGCGGCCGGAAGAACTTCAATTGTCTCGTAATGAGTCACAGCCGGCTTACCTCCGGCCGAAATAGTGAACTTGTAGTCATGTTTCGTGCTTCGCCCAATAGGGGTGTCGATGGTCCCACGTGAAGGCTCAGGGTGTCCCTGCACCAGCGCGTGGTAGGTCTTTTTCACCACTCGGTCTCGAAACGCCTGTTTTAGGACCGAATATGACATTTCCGATTTGGCCAACACCATGAGTCCGCTGGTGCCAACATCAAGCCGCTGCACAATACCCTGACGCTCTTGAGCGCCCGAGGTACTCAACTGGATGCCCCTTGCCATCAATACACCTGGCACCGAGGGACCCACAAACCCTTGCGACGGATGAGACACAACACCGGAGGGCTTATCTATGACGACTAAATGGTCATCTTGAAAAATGATCTTGAGTTGTTCAACATCCTCCGGTTGCACTGAGATTTCCTTGGAGACTTCACCAAGAACCACCTCCAGAACTGCATCCGCCATCAGTCGGTCGGACTTAGCGATCAGGTTTCCATTTTGACTAACAGCGCCTGCTGCTATCAGTTCAGCCACAGCGCTACGGGAAATACCAAGCATTTTGGCTAACCCCGAGTCAGCTCTGACACCTTCCATGTCTGGAGGAACAGGGAGCATTTTAGGCTGCACGCCCACCACCGATTTCATCCCCGCGCAAGGTCTGTATTACTGCCAGGACAACCCCGATAACCAAAAAAGTGTCAGCCAGATTAAAAATGGCAAAATTCAAAGGAACTTGAATGAAGTCAACGACATGGCCATTGAAAAACTCCGGTGCCTTGAAGGCCCTATCGATCCAGTTGCCCGCAGCTCCGCCAAGAATGAAACCACCGATTAACGCCCAGTAACTTGTCTTGACGCGTGGCCCGTATACAAGCATCGCAATTACCGCGACCGTTGAGATAATGGTCAAAACCCAGGTTGCACCAAAGCCAAGGGAAAATGCAGCAGCATCGTTGTAAGCAAGACGAAACCGAAGTAAATCACCAATTACTTGAACCGATTGATTGGTTAGGTTCGCCTCAGCCCAAAACTTAGTGGATTGGTCAATTGCGACGATGCTTAGAGCGGTACCAAGGAATAGGGCTACTCTCTTGGCTCCGCCGTTACCTACCTTCACCCTTTGAATCGCCATCCCCCTGGTCAAGCGGGTCAATCGGGGCAACCGGAGGGGACTTGCTAGTTGGAGCATCGATTGCGGATGCTTCTTCGCGAGTGAGAGTAATCAATTGATCTTCTATGTAGCGACGCAATTGCTCACGGTAATCTGCCTCAAAGAGCTTTAATTCTTCGATGGACTCCAGAACCTGTTTGCGCTCCAACTCAAGCTTGCCATGAAGCTCTCGGGATTCGGCTTCCGCATCTCTTATCAGCCTGGCCGCTTGCTCTTGGCCTTCTCTTACAATTTGATCCCGCTTTACTTGGCCGTCACGCACATGATCCCCGTGGAGTTTCTGAGCAAGTTCGATAATGCTCCTGGTTGAGTCATTACCCTCCAAAGAGCCGTCATTGAGAGGTTCGCTAGCTGCCGGGAACGGGACTGCCTTGGCGGGCGCCGGCAGATCTTGACCTAAATCACTTCCGCCAGATTTTAGGTCCTGGTTTTCGGCGACAACTCTCCGGAACTCTAGAACTACCTCGTCCAGGAAGTCATCGACTTCATCCTGGTCATAACCCTCACGGAACTTAGTGGTTAGAAATCTCTTGGTGAGTATGTCCTCGGGCGAAAGCGCCATTTTTAACCTCTTCTAAATTACTTATCATTATGCGTAAACGCTATGTTATTGGCAGTTAGAGCCCTCTTGCAAAGCCCTGCAGAATTAGCACGCCGATCAAAAGTACCGTCCAAGCTAAATCAAGCGCGATTGGACCGAGTTTAAGCGGAGGAATGAACCGTCTCACAAATTTTAGTGGCGGGTCGGTAACGGTGTAACAAAGGTCAAACACTGGCAGCAACAGACCCTTCGGCTGCCATTCCTTGTTTACGCTCATGACCAGTTCGGCAATAAAACGAATAATCATTGCGTAGAAAAAAAGCTGCAATACCCAGTAAAGAGTTAGTCCGATTATTGACATGCCGTTAGGTTATGTCCAAGTTGTTTGACTCTGAGTCGGGCTCTGAGTCGGAAACCATTACGTGAGAAGGACTGAGTAAGAACACTTTTGGGGTCACTCTTCTAAGGTGGCCCTCTAAGCCCTCTTTTAGCCCGAGCATGAAGTCACGCATCTGCTTGGCATCGGTCTCGCTCATGGCCCCAATGTTGACTATAACCGGCACGCCAGTTCGGAAGTGAGCTGCGACCTCCTTGGCATCAGCGTAGGTTTGTGGCTCAAGAGTGACTATCTCAGACATGTCTGAAGACCGACGTGGCCTTGGCTCACTGGTTCGCGGCTTTGCGGAATCAGGCTTAGAGCTCTCCGAGCTACCAAAACCGAAATAATTCATCGTCGAACTGAGAATGCCCATCTACTGCTCCTAAAGTTGTGTAAAGACTATTAGTTGTTTCCTCGCGGGCCGGTAATTGCGCTACCAATCCGCACGTGTGTCGCGCCAAGTTCAATTGCAACTTCGTAATCAGCGCTCATCCCAATTGACAATGCCGTGGCCTCGGGTGCAACTTGTTGCAGTTCCTGACTAATCCGAACTGTGGTTTCAAAATCAACCCTCGGGTCAACATCGAGACCAGCAACCGCCATCACACCCAACAGCCTAAGCCCTGGAACCGCAAGTGCGGACTCCGCAAACTGTTTGATTGAACCAGGCTCTAGTCCTCCACGATTTTGGTCCTCGGTGAGGTTTAGTTCTATGTAGCAATCGATTTCACTGTTATTTGCGGCCAGTTGTTTGGCGATCTCTTTCAACAGGCTTGGCCGGTCAAGCGAATGAATGGTCTTGGCGTAACTAATTGCACTTTTTACCTTATTTGACTGCAACTGACCCACAAAGTGCCAGCTAGCCATGGCCTCGGGCCTCAATCTTTCAAGCTCCAGGGCCTTAGGTTTCGCCTCTTGATCCCTGTTCTCACCAAAGCTAAGGTGACCCAGATCCACTAGTTCAGCAACGACGCTAGCTGGGTGAGTCTTGGTGATCACAATCAACTCGACATCAGAAGCCGATCGACTAGCCGATGAAGCCGCCGCCGAAATCCGCTCAGAAACCTCTTTGTAACGAAGTGCTAATTGGCTCAACGGAAGAATTCAGGAAGGTCCAAGTCATCCCCGAAGTAACCGGGGGTCGAAACCTTCTGTTTTACTTCGGAAGCTTCTTCGGCTTCGTCGCTGAACTCAAAGCTCGGCGCTGAAACTTCTTCGATTTCTAGGTGCTGAGCTGGTTGGTTTTCCGAGGTCAAGAACCCGGAATCTGTGGCTGCAGCCAATGCGGCAACGCCCAATGCACTGGAGTCGAACTTTCGGTGTGTGGGCTCCCCACCGTCAAAGCCTGCTGCAATAATGGTGACCCGGACCTCATCGCCGAGAGTGTCCTCAATGGTTGCACCAAAGATGATGTTGGCCTCGGGGTGAACGGCTTCCTGAACCAGCCTGGCCGCATCATCAATCTCGTGCAAACCCAAGTCAGAAGCTCCCTGAATCAGCAGTAACACTCCGTGAGCACCTTCGATGGTAGCTTCCAAGAGCGGCGAAGAGACTGCCATTTCAGCGGCTCTCACGGCACGGTCCTCACCTTTGGCTGTTCCGATACCCATCAAGGCGCTTCCAGCGCCCTGCATGACTGATTTCACGTCGTTGAAATCAAGGTTGATAAGACCTGGAACCACGATCAGGTCGCTTATCCCCTGAACACCGGCACGCAATACGTCGTCGGCAGTCATAAAGGCTTCTAGGGCCGAGACTTTCTTGTTGGTCATTTCAAGCAGGCGCTGGTTCGGAACCACAATGAGAGTATCGACTTCTTCCCGAAGCGCGCTGATTCCCTCGTCTGCCTGCACAGCTCTTCTTTTACCTTCAAAATTAAATGGACGGGTTACCACACCGACCGTCAATGCACCGAGGCGTTTGGCAATTCTTGCCACAACTGGTGCGCCACCAGTTCCGGTTCCGCCACCTTCTCCGGCTGTTACGAAAATCATGTCAGCGCCCTTGAGTGCTGCTTCGATTTCGCTCTCGTGTTCCTCAGCTGCCCGTCGACCCACCTCTGGGTCCGCGCCTGCACCGAGCCCGCGAGTTATGTCCCGACCGATGTCGAGCTTCACGTCTGCATCACTCATCAGAAGCGCCTGGGCATCAGTGTTTATTGCCACAAACTCCACTCCACGCAGACCTGCCTGAACCATCCGGTTAAGAGCATTAACCCCACCGCCACCAACGCCGACTACTTTTATGACAGCTTGGTAATTCGGAATCTCTGACAATTCTGCCTCCTTGCGAAAACCCTCAAGCTAAGGCTGAGGCTTAGCTTTTGGCAGGGTAATCAATTTGCGGATAGAAATTAGGCGGTGATCCCTTGATACAGCCCCAAGCGCTCGGGCGTGTCGCAAACGGCAAGGGCGCTCAAGAATTCGGGTATTGGACCACTGGAGAGTTGGGAGAGCTAACATCAACCGTCAGAGCATTTTTCACTCCGGTTGCCAAAAGCGAATCAAGTACCTCAGACTTTAGAAGACCGTCCTCAGTAGACCCCCATAAAACGGTGAGGTTGCCATCCCGGAGCACGAGCTTTGAAGTAAGCGATTCAGATACTTCCAATGAAAACACTTGGCTGTAGGTCGACAACGGCAGTGAAAACAACAGTTTCACAGCCGCTTTAAATCTGGGATTTTCTATCGGGTTGCCATCGAACACAAGAAACGGGTAGTTCGAGATTTCTTCGGTGGCTGCAATCCGAACTCCGGCGGCATCGTAGAGATAGTTCTTGCCCGATCGAACCAGTATCAAAATTGGCTGGCGTTCTCGGATGTTCACTCGCAGGGTGTGGGGTGGCTCCACTTGCGTGGTAAATGTTTCAATCAAAGCAAATTCACTCAGTAACCCAGCAATTTCATCATCGCTAATGGTGGTCATTGGGCGGGCATAAAGACCGGAGAGGGCTGATTCCAGCTCATTAGCTGAAATCCGTTCGTTTCCGACAAAGTCTATTTTTTCAACCGCAAGCATGGGTGTAAAAAAGCTCGCCAAAACCACTGCCGTCAAGGAAATCGGTGCAAACACGGTGAGGATTCTCCCCCACAGCCCGAATGCGCCCAATCGAGTTCGCTTGCCGGGACCCTTGGAGTTACGAATTCGCTTTCGCTCTTGGCCAAGCAGCTCGCGCTCAGGACGCTTCAACTAGCTCTCCAGTGCATGAAGCAGAGCGGGGACCATCTTGTAGATGTCGCCACAGCCCATTGTGATAATAAAATCGCCAGGCTTGGCTATTGCTGCCGCCACTGCCGGAACATCGTCCCAGTTGCTAACCAGTCGGACACCCGGAGTGTTGCGGGCTGCAGTGGTGATCAGTTCGGCAGTCACACCTGGTTCAGGGTCCTCCCTGGCCGCATAAATTGAAGTAACAAGTGAAAAATCACTTATTGCGAGTGCCTCAGCAAACTCCTTATAAAAGATCCGTGTTCGGCTGTAAAGATGTGGCTGAAATACTGTTATTAGCCGACCCGACCCTACGCTTGCCCTTGCCGCCCTCAACGCAGCTGCAACCTCGGTTGGGTGGTGAGCAAAGTCGTCGTAGACGCTGACTCCTCGTCGATCTCCGTGGAGCTGGAATCGACGGTCCGTCCCGCCAAAATTTGACACTGCCGAAAGCGACTCGACCAGCGGAAACCCGAGCCCCAATAAAACAGCTACGGCACCAGCTGCGTTTTGGGCATTATGTTCTCCTGCAATCTTCAACACGGCTTCGGCGCTCTGGTCTTGGTAGACAAGGCTAAACCTAACCCTCGGTCCAGAAGCGTCTATCGATGTGATTTTTAGGTCTGCGTGCTCAGAGACTCCGAAACTGATTATCTTTTTATGTTGAATTAGTTTTGCAACTGCTACCGCGCCAGAATCGTCAGCCGAAATCACAAGAAAGTCGGTCGCTGCCTCGGCGAATGCGACAAACTCATTTTGAAAAGCTTCGAGCGAACCAAAATGATCCAAGTGGTCCGGATCGACATTGGTAATGAGGGCAATTGCAGTTTTGTAATGCAGAAAGCTACTGTCGGATTCGTCTGCCTCAATCACAAACTGTTTACCGCCACCGAAGCCGCTCGAAGCGCCGAAATCCTGAATTACACCGCCGTTTACAAAACTGGGGTCAGCACCGAGCTTGGAAAGTGCCGTGACCACCATTCCGGTCGACGTGGTCTTACCATGCGCGCCGGCGACAGCAATCAGTGAGTGCTTGGAGGCTAGGTGAGAAAGCAGCGCCGAACGGTGAAGCACCGGAAGGCCCTTTTCGATTGCTCTCAGAAGTTCGGGGTTTGTCTCCCAGAGCGCCGAAGTGACCACCACAGTGTCGGCTTGACCTAAGTTCGCAGCATCGTGACCAATCGTGATTGGTACCCCAATAGCTTCAAGGGCATCGATGTTTGGGCTAGTTCTTACGTCGGAACCGGTAACCTGAACACCCATCTGGACCAGTAATCTGGCGACCCCTGACATTCCCGAACCACCAATGCCTATGAAATGAACGATCCCTAAGTTATCCGGGATGGCTTGGCTGAAATCTGGTTTAATCACGAGTCTTAGAATCCAATGCTTCTAGTACGAAGTCACTGAGCCGCTGTGTGGCATCAATAATCGCCTCGGATTTCGCAGCCTTTGACATCTTCAGCAGCCCCTTTTTATGTGAAATAAGCGGAATTAAAGTGCTCGAAATGTACTCCGCATTGAATTCGGCATCGTCAATGAACAGTCCACCTCCGGCTTTCACAATGGACGCAGCGTTCAAACGTTGCTCGCCGTTTCCAATCGGATAAGGAATGTAAAGAGCGGCAAGCCCCGTCGCTGCAAACTCCGACACTGTCGAAGCCCCGGCCCTTGAAACCGCGAAATCACTAGCGGAAATTGCAACGTCCATCGCTTTACAGTATGCCATTCTCCGGTAACCAGCCTCGGAGAGATCTTCCAGATTGGCTCGATCTCCGACTATGTGCAGGACTTGAATTCCGGCCGCATTTAGTTGACCAAGACTTGCAGCAATTGAATCGTTAATGCTTTTCGCCCCCAGCGAGCCCCCGGTAACCAACAGAGTAGGCAACATCGGGTCTAATCCAAGTTCAACCCGGGCTTGCTGCTGGTCGTAGCCCGATACCGAAGCGACTATCTCTCCTCGAATCGGCATGCCAGTTACCCTTGCGCCTTGCAAGTTGCTGTTTGGAAAAGTAACAGCAACCCAATTAGTGAGCCTCGCTCCTAATTTGTTTGCAAAGCCAGCCAGAGCGTTAGCCTCGTGAACAACCAGGGTCGTCCTAGTAATCCAAGCGGCCAAATAGGCCGGCGCCGAAGCGTAGCCACCAAAACCGACAACGCAGTCTATTTTGCGAGATCTTATAATTTTCACGACCTGCAAGCTCGCCGATAGCAGTCGAAACGGGAAATTCAAGCTAGCAAAGGACAGCTTTCTAGGAAGCGGAAGTCTGGGAATTGTGATTAATTCGAAGCCACGATTCGGAACTAACCTCGACTCCAGCCCCTCCTTGGTGCCAAGTGCTAGTACCTCGTGTTTTTGATCTCGAAGCAGCTCGCCAAGAGCAAGCAGCGGGTTGACGTGCCCACCGGTGCCACCACCTGCCAATAAAAACCTACTCATGCATTGCTCCGACCAAGTTTCAGGGTCCGATCACGCTCAACGGCCAAGACAATTCCGATGCCGGCAAGGGTGGCAATTAGGGAAGACCCTCCAGCTGAGATAAGTGGCAGTGGAACTCCCAGAACCGGCAACAAACCTAGAACCACAGAAATATTGATGAAAGCCTGCAGCACAACCCAGAGCATCACTCCGACAACCAGGTTTCGGCTAAATTCATTGTTCTGTCTCTTGGCGATTGAGAACATAGTTAGCCCCAATGCAAAAAACAACAGGATGACAAACATTGCTCCAATTAGTCCGAGCTCTTCGCCAATTACCGCGAAGATAAAGTCGTTCTCCACCTCCGGAATCCAGCTCCACTTGAGCTTGGATCTTCCAAGCCCCGTGCCCCAGATGCCGCCGGAAGCCAGTGCCCAAGTACCTTTTTCGTACTGCCACATGACCCCCAGGGGGTCAGCAGCTCCCGGGTTTAGCCAAGCACTAAATCTGATAAGGCGCGAAGGTGTGGCCATCACCAGCACGAAGGCCGCTAAAACTCCGGCCAGTGCTATCCCAAAGAAGTAAGCCCAAGGCATCCCGGCAATCAGGAAAAGCCCAATTAGCGTTACTGCCATGACCACTCCGGTGCCCATGTCTTTTCCTAGGAGCGCTACCAAGAACAAGGCAAAAACCGAATAAACAAAGACGCGAACCCAGATCTGACGATTTCGGATGGGGTCATCGGTTAGCTGAGCCAACTGATTAGCAAAGGCAAGAATTAGCCCCAGCTTCAAAAACTCAGACGGCTGAATGCTTGTGAATCCGATGTCTAACCAATTTCGATTTCCATTTATCTCGACTCCAAACAAAACGGTCACCAACTGCAGACCCAAAGTTATGTAAAGTGCAACCAGTCCAGTGCGACGAAAAAGACCAACCGGCAAACTCGAAATCACAGCCATCAGCGCCATGCCGATAACGGCGAAGATGCCTTGTCTCATGAACGTGCTACTGGCATTGGCAGTTTCCTTATAGCTATCCACCGCCGACGCACTCGCGACCATGGCTAGACCAAAAAGCACTGTCAAGATCGTAAGCCCAAGCAAAAGGTAGAACTGTCTGGACTGCGCCCGGAACGTTGGCCTGGTCAGCTGCCTAAAATCGGTCATTCGGCCCCCAGTTTTCTAACCGCTTCGGCAAATTTATCGCCACGCTCGGCGTAGTCAATAAATTGATCCATTGAGGCTGCCATTGGGGCCAACAAGACAGTATCGCCGGGGTTAGAAAGCTCGAACGCGGACCGAACTGCTGTGTCCATTGGATCGTTCTTATCTGCCACCACAACCGGCACGGTCGGTAAAAGGGTTCTAAAAAGCTCTTCGAGTAATTTAGTGTCATTACCTAACAAAATAGCGGCACGAATCCTCGAGCCGTGGCGCATAATCACTGGCTCCGGGTCCACTCCTTTGAACAGGCCCCCGAGAATCCAAATGATTGATTCGGCAGCTCCCAACGATGCCTCGGCGGCATGAGCGTTTGTTGCCTTGGAGTCGTTCACAAACCCAACTTGATTGACTTGTCCTAAATATTGAGCGCGGTGAGGTGCCAGCCTAAAAGCCCTAATTGCCCGCCGGATTGAATCCGGCTCCACTCCGCAGGCCCGAGCGATGGTTGCAGCTGCGGCACTGTTTGCCAACAGATGACTCGAAGCTGACGAGATCTGTTCAATGTCCGACACTTCACATAGTTCTAGCGCCCGATCGGCCCGGTCTTCCAAGAATGCCCTGTCGACAAGATATTCCTCGACATAACCGACCGAAGACATCGCAGGCGCCCCAAGGCTGAAGCTAACTGCCCTGCAACCCGCAGCCACTGCCGCCTGCTGCGCCGCCTGCAGGGTTTTAGTGTCCTGCTCATTAAAAACTATGAACTCTAGAGTGTTCTGGTAAATCTTGGCCTTAGCAGCCAAGTAGCGCTCGAAGTCACCGTGCCAGTCCAGATGGTCTTCGGCAATGTTCAAAAATGCAGCAATCTGGAACTGAACCTCCCCCAAGTAGTGCAGCTGAAAGCTAGAAACCTCCACCACTAGGTAGTCAAACCCAATCGGATCCCGAATCGCATCGAGGATTGGAACCCCGATATTGCCGCAGGCAATTGCTCTTTGTCCAGACTCCAGCAGCATTGCTGTTGTCATTTCACTGGTAGTTGTTTTTCCATTGGTCCCGGTAATGCCGATCCACTTGGCAATAAGCTCGGTTTTGTCTCGAAGACGCCATGCCAGGTCGATGTCTCCAAGTACGGAAATACCTCTTTTTTGCAGAGCTATTACCAGCGGGTGATTGGGGCTAAACCCGGGCGAAACAATTGCAAAATCCGGCTCAAACCCCAGTTCGAACAGAACTTCTGGAGACTCCGATGGGTAAAAGGTTCCGCCAATCACGCCCACCAAGTCCACAAGCTCAGGCTTTGCGGACTTACCGACCGCCGCAGTTTGGACGCCGAGCTCTATGAGCGTGTCGACAGCTGAAAATCCAGATTTGCCGAGTCCGATGACTATGGCCTTCAGGCCAGACCAAGGACCGAACCAGGATTCAGGCAGCGTCATATTCCGTAGATCCATTCGAAGTAGAACAGGCCAACTCCTGAGACCACACAGAGCGCGCCAATAATCCAGAATCGGACCACAACGGTAATCTCAGCCCAGCCCTTTAGCTCAAAGTGATGATGCAGCGGCGACATTAAAAAGACTCTTTTTCCAACACCGGTTCGCCGCTTAGTTATCTTGAAAAACGCCCTTTGGATAACTACCGAACCGGTCACAATCACGAAGATTCCGCCCACTAGAACCAACAGCAACTCGGTTCGGGACACAATTGCGAGGGCCGCTAGGCCACCACCAAGCCCCAATGATCCGGTATCCCCCATAAAGATTTGAGCCGGTGAGGTGTTCCACCAAAGAAAACCTATGCAAGCTCCCACGATCGCGGTTGCCACCACCGCAAGGTCGAGTGGATCTCGGACCTCATAACAGGAAGCAAAGTTTTGAGTAACGGTTGCACAGCTTTGGTTGAATTGCCAGAAGCCAATGACCACGTAGGCGCCCATTGAAATAACCAGTGATCCGGAGGCAAGACCATCCAAGCCGTCTGCGATGTTCACGCCATTTGATGCCGAGGCAACTAATAGATACACCCAGCCGATAAAAAGCGCCATGCCAATGAAGCTGCTCCAAAAAAACAAATCAAGCGGTAAATCACGAAAGAGCGAAATTGAAGTAGAGGCTGGCGTCAGGCCTCTATCGTCTGGAAACTGCAATGCCAAAATTGCAAAGGCAACCGCCACTACCCCCTGGCCAGCTATCTTTGCCCAACCGCCAAGGCCTAGGCTCCGTTGATTCTTCACCTTCAAGTAATCGTCAATAAAACCTATTAGGCCCAAACTGACCATCATAAAAAGCACCAAGAGTGCGGAGGCAGATGGCGTCTCACCGTTTATTAGCTTCGCGGTGAAGTAGCCAACTACCGCTGCCAACAAAATTACTATTCCACCCATGGTGGGAGTGCCGCGTTTAGTGTGATGTGCCTTAGGACCGTCGTCTCGGATGAACTGGCCCCAGTTGAGAGAACGGAATAACGCGATAAAACCGGGAGTGGCAACCAGAGAAATAAAGAGCGAAATACCTCCGGCGGCTAGCAAAGCTCTCATATAACACCCGCCAAATCGTCGCCCAAGAATCTAAGTCCGGAAACGTTGCTCGATTTCACTAAGACCACGTCGCCTGGCAATAGCATTCCACGAATTGCTGACAAAGCGGCTTCGACAGTGCCGTAAAATTCGGATTCGCCATCCCAGCTCCCTTCAGCGGTAGCCGACAGGTGCAGAATTTTGGCGTCCTCACCCACCACTACTAACTTGTCAATGTTGTATCGAACAAGCAGTAACCCGAGGGCGCGGTGCTCCTGATCTGAGATGTCACCAAGCTCGGCCATTGAACCTAGCACTGCGATAGTTCGGTGACCACTCCGACCGATGGTGGCAAGAGTTTGCAGGGCTGCCCGCATCGAATCCGGGGATGCGTTGTAGGCATCGTTGATGATAAAAACGCCCGCTGAGGTCTTGCTTAGCTGCATTCGCCAGCGCTCAGCAAGCTCCATTTTTTCAAGAGCTTCGAAACTTCGCTTTCGATCTAAGCCTAGAAACGCGCAAACCTCTAGGGCTGCTGCGGCATTCATAGCTTGGTGCTCACCCAAAATCCGTAGCCGAAGTAACTGGCGCTCGAACTTATCTAGCTGAAGATTGACCACAGTGCCCTCGAGGGTTATCTCGGTGTCGATGATTCGAGTGTTGGCATCTCGGTCAAAGCCAAAGCCGGAGACACTTACATCGTTAGCGGGCCGATAATTTCTAACAACGGGGTCGTCAAAATTTAACACCACGTGCTTTGTGGTGTGCTGGACTAGTTCCGCTTTGATTATTGCGGTTTGCTCGATTCCACCAAAGACACCGGCGTGAGCCAATCCGACCTTCAAAATCACAGATAAATCAGGTTTGGACCAGTTTGCAAGTTTAGAAATCGAACCCGGGCCGGCTGCCCCGTATTCGAGTATCAGGTAGCGGGTGTCAAAATCTATCCTCAAGACCGTCGTTGGAAGCCCAACGTTGTTGTTGTAGGAGCCCTTTGGTGCAACGGTTGCCGCAGCCTGGCTCAAAATCTCGCGAAGCATATTTTTAGTAGAGGTCTTGCCATTGGAGCCAGTGATCCCGATGACTACCAAACTCGATCTGGATCGAACCCAAGCCAACACCACTGAAGCCAAAGCGCTCAGCGCCTCAACGGTATCCGAAACAACTATCTGATCAATCTGCACTGAATCATTGGGTTCTGACACCACTGCAAGCACCGCGCCTTTAGAGGCCACTTCGGCCAAGAATCGGTGACCATCATCGTTGGCGCCCAATTTTGCAAAGAAAATATCCCCGGCTGAAATCTCCCTGGAATCCGTGGTCGAAACCCCGGAAACCAGAGATGTAGGCTGCCCACGATAAATTTGCCCAGCCATCGCTAAAGCGACTTCGGCAAGAGTCATTTCAATCAAGGTTCAATGCCTTTCTTGCCTCGAGCGAAGCGTCAAAGGGCAGCTTTTTACCCTTTACTTCGCGATACTTTAAATGACCCGGACCGCACCAAAGGATCGCCCCACCGACGCTTAGGAGCCGCAGCGCCTGAGAAATTGCGAGTACCGGGTCGCCAACTTCGGTCACGAACTCAGCGGGCTTCGTTTCTAAAATACCGGCGATGATTGCAGCTCTGATTGCTGATGGCTCTTCATTTCGTGGATGCTGGTCAGTCACAACGATGTGGCTTGCGTATTTGGCGGCAGCTCTTCCCATTTCTATGCGCTTTCCGGGATCCCTGTCCCCGGATGCGCCCAACACTATTACTAGCTTTGGGTATTTTTCACTGAGTTCGCGGGCTGCTAGCTCGACCGCCTGAGGAGTGTGGGCATAGTCAATATAAAAATGAGGCTCGGCCTCACTGACCAATTCCATTCGACCCGGCACAACACTTTCGATAGCGGTCACGGCAGATTCTATTGCTCTGCCGCCATAGCCTGCCTCGAGAAGCATGACCACTGCCAACACAAGATTCTTTGCCATTAGTGGCCCCAGGTCACAGACTAATAAAACTTCTTGTTTTCCAAAAATTCTGATGCCGGCATCTGTTTGTTCGAAGTCGTAGTCGCGGTTGTCCCCAATGCTTGCCAATTGCTCCAGCGACTGCTTGTTTGCCAGGTTGAGCATTCGCTCGCCTAAGTCATCCTCAGCATTTATCACGGCACATTTAGAGAATTGGCCTTTGAATAACAGGGCCTTAGCAGCTAGGTAGTTCTCCATTGAGGCGAAATCATCGAGGTGGTCTCTAGTGAGGTTAGTAAAACCCGCCACGTCAAAAACAACGCCATCAATCCGATTTTTTACCAGAGCCTGCGCAGAAACTTCTATAACCGCAGCCTTTGCGCCAGCGCCTGCCATTTGCGCCAGCAGCCAGTGAAGCCGAGGCGCCTCCGGGGTGGTCAATGTGCTTTGAACTCTCCCTCGATCGATTTGAGTAAATGCCGAGGAGGAAAGCCCTGCCTGAACGCCCAATTGAAGGAGCAACTGATGGAGATAAAATCCGGTCGAAGTTTTACCGTTGGTTCCGGTGACTGCAAAAATCTGCAGTCCAAGATCCATGGTCTCCATGACGAATGCCGACAACGCACCAGCAATTATTCTTGGGTCTGGGTGGATAAAATGTGGAAGGTCTGTCTGAACCGCTCGGTCGCTTAGAACTGCAACCGCTCCGGCGGCTGTGGCCGAAGCAAGAAAATCGATGCCGTGGGCATTTTGGCCTTGCACAGCAATGAACAGCGAACCAGGCTGACAATCAATCGAACTAATGGCAACAGATGAAATCTCTACTCGATTTTTAGCCGCTTGTTCTTGGCCTAGTCGCTCATGGCCTAGCAGTTCTAAACCAAATGCTTCAGCAATTTCACTAGTCGTTCTCATCTACTTCACCAAATTTATTGGACGGAACACTTCTTGATTCCGTCGTAGAAGGAGGTATGCGGTAATGCTTCAGTGCCTGCTGCATGATTGCTTTAAACGGCGGGGTTGCTCCTGCCGAATTAGATACGCCCTCCGGTTTATAGATGGTGATTCCCACAACAAATTTAGGGTCTTCCGCGGGTGCAATGCCGTAGAAGGAAATTGCATATTCCTCACCATAGCCGGACCCGGCTTTCAGCTGACCGGTTCCAGTCTTGCCGGCAACTCGGTAACCGGGTATCGCCGCGGTCTTTCCGACGCCACCAAACTCAACTACCTTCTCCAAAAGTTCGAGGTCAAGGTTCGCACTGGCCGTTGATACCACCCTGGTCGCTTCTTGAGTCGGTGCAAAGGCAATGGTTCCGTCTTCGTTCAAGCAGCTCTCAACCAATAGTGGGTCGAGTCTGACTCCACCATTGGCGATTGCCTGGTAGGCGTATGCCATCTGCAAGCTAGTAACAGAAATACCCTGTCCAAATGTAGTTACCAGGTTGGTCATTTCGTCCCACTCTGACACCGGGTGCAGAATGCCGGAGCTCTCACCCTCGAACCTCAGCGGACTAACGGTGCCAAATCCGAACTTTTGCAAGTAGTCATAGCGAACTTTTCGATCAATCTGACTAGCGAATTTGGTCATGCCGGTGTTGGAGGAGTATCTAAGAACGCCCGCCAGGCTGAGAGTGTAATCTTCGTGAGAAAAACTGTCTTTGATGTATTCATTATCGAAATCCAGCTGCATCCTGTCGGGAGCATTCACAGTGTCATATTCACTGGCAGTCCCGGTATCCAGCACCATTGCAGCACTAAGTGCCTTCATGATGCTTCCTGGCTCAAAGGCTGCCTGAAAAATGCGCGAACCACGGTCGGCGCTGACAACGGCGGCAGGATCATTGGGGTCAACGGTCGGCGCCTCGGCGGCGGCAAGGATTTTCCCGGTTTCCACATCCAACACGATGGCTGAGGCCCATTGGGCGGAAAGACTACTTACGGTGTCAGCCAGCACCTGCTGGGCAAAGAACTGAAGGTTGGCATCGATTGTCAGATTGAGTGCTCCGCCGTTTTCGGTTGGCTGAGTGGTCAGATTAGAAGTTGGAATTCGGACGCCGTCTGAGCTTCGTTCAAATGTCTCCTGGCCATCAATGCCTGCCAGACAGGTGTTGTATTGACGCTCCAGTCCAGCCAGTGGCGTGCCGTCGCTACCGACAAAGCCGAGCACGTTTCCCGCTACCGCTCCCATTGGGTAGAGGCGATCTTCGAATTGGTCGAAAAAGATCCAAGGCACATTCATTCCCCGTATGGCGTTGTAGGTTTCGGCATTTACGGTTTTGGCGAGGTTTGCATATTCCGAGTCACCGGCGAGCTTCAAAATAAGCTCTCGGTAATCGAGCCCGAGCAGTTGGGACAAATCAAGAGCAATTTCATCGACCGAGCGTTCGGTGCGGACACCGTCTATGGTCTGGAAAACCGGACCCACTCTTTTCGGTGCGGCATTTACGTCGTAGCGAAGCACGGTTTTGGCAAGAATCTGACCAGAGGAATCTAAGATGTCGCCGCGAAGCGAAGAAATTGTTTGGGTTAGTTTCCTGGTTTCCAAAGATGTCTTCTGGATTTCGGCCGCCCGAACCACCTGAAAGTCAACTAGGCGAAATCCTAGAGCGGCAACCATTAGAAACAGAATCACGGCAAAGGCGCCGAGGCGGCGGCTCAACTTCGCGTGCGTACCCATTGTGGACCTATCTGGTAGGTGATGCTGGAATCAGTCCAGACTTCAAAACGAGGCCCGAAGTTGCCAATTTTGAGGTTGCAACACTCACCTCAAGTTCTCCGGCAGCCACTGTGGCCATCGAGAATTCAGAGACTGTGCCCAAAGCGGAATTTGCAACCAAGTTAGCACTTGCTACTGCGGACCCCTCGGCTCGTGCCGGGCTTGGCTTCCCATAAATTTTGTCGCTTTCTATGTCAAGCATTACCGAAGCTGGGTTTGCAATCATTCCCAGCATATTTGCAGCATCCGCGAGGTTCTGAGGTGAAGAAAGCGATGAAACTTCCTCCTGAATAATCTGCACGTCAGTAGCCAAGCTTTGCTTTTCAATTTTTAATGCACGCAGCTGATAGGCATCTTGAGTAAGGACCATGTTTAGTGAAATCTGACCAATCAGGACTGCGACAATACCCAGCACAAAAATAAGCCCAGCGGTCAGACTTGGTTTGAGTTTTTTGGCATCTCTTTCCGAAACCATGTAAGCGCTCACTAAAAAACCTCCAGTTTTTCGGCAGCTCTCAACCTTGCAGAGGCGGCTCTGGGGTTTTGAGAAAGTTCCAGCTCGGTGGCGCGTTCGACACCACGGGTGATTACCTTGAGCGCTGGCGAGGTTCCAGGTAGTTGCATTGGCATGCCGATTGGAGTCGATGAGACTGCGGCTGCCTGCATCGCACTCTTCACGATGCCGTCTTCCAGCGAGTGGTATGACATAACAACCAACTTGGCCCCAACCGACAGAGCTTCGATTGCTTGTGGCAATGCTGCCTCTAGACCGGAGAGTTCACCGTTCACCGCCATTCGAAGCGCTTGATAAATCCGCTTGGCAGGGTGACCAGTGGCGCGACCTGGGGGCATTGGCACCACGGCGGTCACGATCTTATTCAGGTCACTGCTGGTAAGAATCTTCGAGGTCGCTCTCTCCGAAACGATTCGCTTGGCAATCAATGCCGCGAATCGCTCTTCGCCGTAGTCTCGGAAGATTTTTGTGAGCTCTTTTTCTGTCAACACCGACAATAACTTGGCTGCGGTTTCACCTGAGGCTTGGTCCATTCGCATGTCCAAAGGCGCATCCTTTGCGTAGGAGAACCCGCGCTCAGCCTCATCCAGCTGCATTGAACTCACACCTAGATCCATCAGGATCCCCTGAACCTGGGCAAAACCAATCTCCACTAAGACTTCGGCAATTTCATCGTAGGTAGCAGCCACTGGAATGAACCTGGAGCCGAAAGGCTCGAGTCTTTCACTAGCCAGCGCCAATGCTGCCGGATCTCTATCAATGCCAACAACGGTTAGATTGTGGTGCTCGCTTAAAAGAGCTTCGGTGTGGCCTCCAAGACCAAGGGTGCAGTCGATGACAACCGGTGAATCACCAGTAATACCGGATCGCAATAATTCCATGCAACGCTGCAGCATTACCGGGCGATGAAGATCTGAGGTTGAATTATTCATCTTTTATTTGGGAAACCATTTCCTACACCTGGATCCTTGTCCGTCTTCGAGCTTGGTTTTCGCAGGTCCGACTTAGGGGAAGTAAGCCGGTACGGCCAAGGACCGAGGTGCAGGAAATTAGAACAGTCCCGGAATCACCTCCTGTGCCTGTTGAGCGAAGTTGTCTTCGTTGCTCTTGAGGTACAGCTCCCATGCCTTGGCGTCCCAAATTTCAGCTCTGGAGCCCACACCGATTATGACTAGATCCTTAGTGAGCGCCGCGTAGTCCCTCAGTAGTTGAGGAAGGAGCACTCGACCTTGCTTGTCTGGAGATTCATCGGTAGCGCCAGAAAGGAAAACTCTCAAGTAACGCCTAGCTTCCTCAGAGGTAACCGGAGCTTGGCGAATCTTTTCGTGGACTGCTTGAAATTCCTTTGCCGAAAAAACATAGAGGCAACGTTCCTGGCCCCTCGTTATCACGACACCGTCTTCCAGCTCACTCCGGAACTTGGCAGGAAGGATCAGTCGGCTCTTTTCATCGAGCTTTGGGGTATGCGTGCCTAAAAGCATGTCCACCCCTTCCGCATCGTGTTTGCCCCACTTTACTCCACTTTGCTCCACCGGGTATATTTTTGCAAGCTATTTTCGATATTTTTTTGAAAATTAATTAAATAAAAAAACCCCGCCGAAGCGAAGTTTGATTACGAGATGCTATTTCCAGTTAGTCGTTATTGAACCGCTGGTTCCAGCGATCTTCAAAAAATGAAGAACTACCTGGTGACTTTGGGGTTTTGCCTAAACCTGGGATTCGAAAATTACTCGTGGCAATTACTAGGCCGATGACCATAACCATGAAAGCTACTACGCCAAAAAATGCGACCTGAAGTGAGACGGCAAGGATTAGAAGGACCAGGCCCACCAGCATGGTAATCACTCCAACCACAAGCTTCTTGCTGTTCCTATTGGACGAGCCCACGTCGCGAACACGGTTGGCAAAGCCAGCGTCCTCCTCGATGAGATTACGTTCCATCTCTTCAAGTAGCTTTTGCTCTCGGTCTGATAATGCCATCGGTTTACTCCATTCGCTACTAATTGTAAACAACTTTCAGCCGCTAAGCTATTCCGCGTGGCTCAAGATTTCCTGTTAGAAATGGTTCAGAACAAACTCGACTCGTTTTGCAATCAGAAACGAGACGAGCTTTCTGGCATATCCGAGGACCTAACTCCCCTAATTGATTTTACGCAATCCCTGCTATCCGGTGGAAAAAGATTCAGAGCGCTGTTCTGCTACTGGTCTTTTGCATCGACTTTGGATTCCGAAACAAATGGTGCGGAATTAGACCTCGACTCCCCAATTGTCGGGGTTGCAGCAGCCTTAGAGATGTTTCATGCAGCAGCGCTTGTTCACGACGACCTTTTGGACCAATCAGACACTCGTCGCGGAGCCCCCGCTATTCATAAGAGATTCGAAAACCTCCACAAGCACCACGGCTATGCAGGATCGGCAGAGCGGTTCGGCTTGGCCGGTTCGGTGCTAGTTGGCGATCTAATGCTGGCTTGGAGCTCTGAACTTTTCGGCGAAGCCTTGCTGCACGCTCCCAACGAGAAAGCCGAAGCCAATTGCCGTCACGAATTTGGCAAGATGCGCTTTGAAGTCATGGCGGGTCAGTACTTAGACGTGTTGGAAGAAAATGCCGCGCCGACCAGAACCGACGGCGCCGCAGTAGCAAGAGCCAACAAAATAATGCTCTACAAAACCGCGAAGTACAGTTTGGAAGCTCCGCTTCTAATTGGCGCCGCGCTTGCCGGAGCAGAAAATCGGTCGCTAAATGCCTTGAGTGAGTTTGGCATCCCACTCGGGCTGGCATTTCAGCTTCGAGACGACGTCCTGGGCGTATTCGGAGATCCCAAAGTTACCGGCAAACCTGCCGGAGACGACCTCCGGGAGGGCAAGCGAACAGTTCTGATAGCACTCACTCTGGAAACCCTGCCCCAGTCGGTTGCTCGAATTTTTGAAGAGTTGTTGACCTCAGGTGAAATTGATGATGAGCAGCTTGAATTCATGCGAAATACGATTACAGACTCCAAGGCTCTTGAAAAGACTGAACGTCTCATTGCTGAGCACTCGATGCGATCGATTGAGTCACTGGCGGCCCTTGAAATTAGCGACCGCGGCAGAAACGCCCTTGCAAAATTGTCAGATCAGGTAATAAATCGGGCCAAATAATGGCCTAGCCGAGTCCCTGAGCAGCTCTGCGGACCGGAGCCTTGTGACCCTTCAGTAGCGCGGTGATTGGCTCGGTACCCAACTCCGCATTTAGCTCGTAAAGCCAGGCTATTGACTCGTCACGATCTAGCCCCAAATCGTTCAGCAAAATCAAAGTTCCGCGAATACTACTCAATGGTTCGCGATCAACGATTAGGTCTGCTGGAATCATTGGCACCTTGTCTATTCGATAGGTGAATAGAAAGTGTTCATCAATCAACCTTCGAACTTTCCCAGGGGAGGTCTCAAGCAGATCCGCAGCCTGTTCAATAGTTAGCCAGCTTGAAACTTTATCGGTGATCAATCTAGGTCCTTGCTGTTTTTACCAGCTGCTCAGCTACCAAGAAGGCAAGCTCGAGCGACTGCATGTGATTTAGTCTCGGGTCGCAAACTGATTCGTAGCGCTCAGCCAAAGTGTTCTCGTCGATCAGGTCCGATCCACCGAGGCACTCGGTGACATCGTCACCGGTTAGCTCGACGTGCAGTCCACCAGGGTGAGTTCCTAGACCACGGTGAACCTCGAAGAAGCCAGCAACTTCGTCCATGATGTCGTCAAATCGACGCGACTTATGACCGTTTGCAGTTGTAATGCCGTTACCGTGCATTGGGTCGGTGATCCAAAGCGGTGTCGAGCCTAATTCCTGGGACGCTTCAATTAACTTTGGAAGCTCATCGCGAATTTTCCCTGCGCCCATTCGACTAATAAAAGTCAACCGACCTGGTTCGCGCTCAGGATCGAGCTTGTCGATCAAATTAAGCACATCTTGCTTGGTCGTTGTCGGTCCAAGCTTTACTCCCAGCGGGTTTCTCACCTTCGATAGGTAGTCAATGTGCGCGCCATCAAGTTGTCTGGTTCGCTCCCCCACCCAAATAAAGTGTCCGCTTGTGACATAGGGCATTCCAGTTCTGGAATCCAGTCGCGTTAGTGGACGCTCGTAATCGAACAACAGACCTTCGTGAGATACAAAAAACTCGGTGGACTTAAGCTCATTTGCATCGATGCCGCAGGCATCCATAAATCGCATTGCGCGATCTATATCCTGAGCGATGCTTTCATAGCGCTTATTGGCAGGATTGTCAGTAAAACCCTTGTTCCAGGAATGAACCTGACGAAGATCCGCGAAACCCCCGGTTGTAAAAGCTCTGATCAAGTTCAGAGTGCTAGCCGACGTGTTGTAGGCCTGCATCAATCGATTTGGGTCATTTCTTCTCGACTCGGGAGTGAAATCGTAACCGTTGACTGCGTCGCCGCGATAGGCGGGCAAGGTGATGTCCCCACGGGTTTCGTTGTCAGAAGATCTAGGCTTTGCAAACTGTCCGGCCATCCGGCCCATTTTCACCACTGGCAGCGATGATCCGTACATCAAAACAACTGCCATCTGCAAAACAGTTTTGATTCGGCTCCGAATTCGATCTGCGGTCGCATCCACAAAAGTCTCGGCGCAGTCGCCACCCTGTAATACGAATGCTTCGCCGCGGCTGGCGGCGGCAATTCGATCGCGTAAAGAGTCAACTTCGCCGGCGAAAACCAGCGGAGGCTTGGTCGAAAGCTCTTCTTTCACTTTTTCAAGCGACTCTTGGCTGTCCCAGGTTGGCTGCTGCTTAGCCTCTAAATTGAGGTAGTTGTCTAATCCGAACTCTTTCACGCTTCCCTATTCCGCTCTTGCAAGTCTGCTTTTCGCCGTTGACGCATAGACGTCCTGATACTTTTGATTTGAAAGCCGGTGGATGCTGTAGACGATTTGGTCGGTCACTGATCTCAAGACCGCTCGTTCACCTTCCATTCCGGCAAATCTAGAAAAGTCTAACGGCTCGCCAATAACCACTCCGACTCGATGTATTTTTGGGTACTTGGCGCCCAGGGGCTGAACCTTGTCAGTGTCAATCATTGCAACCGGTATTACCGGAACCCCAGACTCTATGGCCATTCTGGCAATCCCTGTCCTACCACGATGAATGTCTGAGTTTGGAGACCTGGTCCCTTCAGGGTAAATCCCAAGGAGCAAGCCGCGTTCTAAAACTCCCAGGCCCGTATTCAAGGAATCCTCCGAGGCCTTGCCTCCGGACCGATCGATGGGAATCTGACCCGTCGAAATGAAAAACCACTTGATTAGCGCACCCTTCAGGCCTTTACCGTTGAAGTAATCGCTCTTAGCTAGAAAAGTGACGGGGCGCCTCACCTTGAGCGGTAAAAAAATTGAATCAACAAAAGATAAATGGTTTGAAGCCAAAATTGCTCCACCATGCTTGGGAAGATGCTCTGTCCCTCTTACCCACGGGCGAAAAAGAAGCTTCAGAATTGGACCCAGCACAAAATTCTTCAGAAAGAAATAGGTCATGAATTCTCCAGTCGTTGCCTAAAAGCTTAGCGAAGTGATTCGCGCGCTAAATCAGCAGCGCCAATCACTCCGGCCTGATTAGAAAAAGACGCAGCCAGAATTTTTGCCACCGGTCGAAAACCCTTTGCTGGTAATTCTCGAAGAAAGCTTTCTCGAATCGGCTCTAGAAGTAACTCTCCGGCTTCGGACAGGCCTCCACCTATGACATACACCTCTGGGTCCAGGGCTGCAGTGATGCTGCCCATGGCCTCGCCAAGATATGCACCAACTTCTCTCAGAAGCCCAAGTGTCCCGGGATCTCTGGCAACAAGAGCCTGTCGAACATGCTCTCCGGATAACTCTTGAGAATCGGCCTGTAGGGTTGCGAGCAACTTTCCAGCTGGATCATTGCTCATTCTTAATCTTCGAGCGGCTTCAAGAAGCGCAGTGCCGGAGGCGTACTGCTCGACGCAACCGTTTCTACCGCAACCGCACTGTTTGCCGCCCCTTACAACTCTGATATGCCCAAGTTCTCCAGCGATGCCAAAGCCGCCTCGCCTGATGGCGCCATCGGATATAATCGCGCCACCGACTCCGGTGCCAAGAGTAAGCATGACCATATCCTTGGAACCCTTGCCTGCGCCAAAGCGATATTCTGCCCAACCGGCGGCATTCGCGTCATTCTCGATCACCACGTTCCGCTGAATGCTTTCCTCTAGGCGTTCGCGCAGTGGTTCATTTCTCCAACTCAAATTAGGCGAGTACAAAACAGTCGATTGATTCGCATCGATAAAACCAGCTGCCGCAACGCCAACGGATGCCACCTCAGAATCTGCGGACGCAAAAAGTACCTGAATCAGTTCAACCACCGCGTTCAGCATTTGATCGGGATCCTTAGCCGGCGAGGAAACTCTCTTTTGTGTTAAGACCAATCCGTTGTCATCGACAATTGCTCCCAGTATTTTGGTGCCGCCGATGTCTATTCCAATGCTGAGCAAGCTCGTAACTCCTTGGTTGGCTGAAAGGGTTGGTTGAGACCTAAATTTTAGGGGTAGGTGCTAAGAAAAAAAGCCAAAGCTAAGTGAAAGGACTTTGCCATCTGGGATAAAGAGAACAAGAAAAGAGAATAAAGTATGGATATCTCAAAACAGGGAGGCACGATGAAGTTTTACGACGTTCCCATAAAGGTCAACACCGACCCGAGCCTGAATTGCAGCGATTTACTTCTGGAACGAGTGGCGATAAACCCGGCTCATCCGCTGTTTAGTCGTCAGAGCCCAGACGGTGGTTGGAGAAACGTCAGCTCTCAAGAATTCCTGGATGAAGTAAAGTCACTGGCCAAAGGCCTCATTTCGCAGGGCATAAAGCCTGGAGACGCAGTAGCAATCATGTCTCGCACTCGCTACGAATGGACCATGATCGATTTTGCGATTTGGTTCGCGGGTGCGGTAGGCGTTCCGATTTACGAGAGCTCAGCATCCAGCCAGATCGAATGGATACTTACCGACTCTGATTCAATCGCACTGTTCATCGAAGACGAAGAGCACCTAGAACGCTTCAATCAAATCAAAGCGAACCTGAAAAAAGTAGAGCACGTTTGGCGCATTGACTCGAAAGATTTCTCCGGGCTTCACGAAGACGGTAAAAAAATTAGTGATGATCAATTGGAAAAGGCGCGCTCCAGTGCGAACCTCACCGCCCTTGCCACCATCGTGTACACATCTGGTACAACCGGAAACCCGAAGGGCTGTGAGCTAACTCATAAGAGCTTCGTAGACCACGCAAAAAATTGTGCCGCGGGAATTCCGGAAATTGCGAATGACAAGCAGTCTTCACTTATCTTCCTTCCTCTCGCTCATATCCTGGCCAGATACGTCTCGGTCCTGTGTCTTCATTCCGGAATTCGAGTGGGTCACCTGAGTGACTCTCGACTAGTGGCACAAGTTCTCCCAGTATTCAAGCCAACTTTCATTTTGGCGGTACCCAGGGTGTTTGAAAAGATTTATAACGCAGCGGAACTCAAGGCAGAAACTGGTGGCAAGGGCAAGATCTTCCGATCTGCTGCCGAGGTTGCTGTCCAGTACTCCATGGCACTGGACAGCAAATCTGGTCCAGCTCTCGGTCTAAAGATCAAGCACAAACTCTTTGACCGCCTTGTTTACACCAAGATACGAGCCGCAATGGGTGGCGACGTGAAATACGCTATTTCAGGCGGGGCGCCACTGGGAGCAAGGCTCGGACACTTTTATCGCGGTATCGGTCTAATTGTTCTAGAGGGCTACGGCCTGACTGAAACAGCCGCAGCCGCCGTCATCGGACGTGTTGTCTGGCAGAAAATCGGCAAGGTAGGACGCGCACTTCCTGGCACCGGAATCAAGATTGCTGACGATGGCGAAGTCTGGCTTCGAGGCATCAACTGCATGCGCGGCTACTGGCGCAACGAGGCTGCGACAAGAGAAGCATTCACGGATGACTGGTTCCGAACCGGCGATCTTGGAGAACTGGATGAGGATGGCTTCCTAACCATCACCGGCCGTAAGAAGGAAATGCTCGTGACCGCTGGAGGTAAGAATGTTGCCCCAGCTCCAATTGAAGACCCACTGCGGGCTCACCCACTTGTGGGCCAAGTCGTAGTAATTGGTGATTCCAAGCCATTCATCTCGGCACTTATTTCGCTCGATCCAGATATGGTTCCAGTTTGGGCCCAAAACAACGGCATCGAGAAGAAGTTGACTCTTGCCGAAGCCACAAAGCACCCTGCAATAATGGCGGAGATTCAAAAGGCCGTAGATAAAGTCAATACGCTCTTTTCAAAGGCAGAGCAAATTCGTTCTTTTGAGATTCTGGATGTCGAACTGACTGAGGCCTCTGGTCACTTGACTCCGTCGCTCAAGATTAAGAGATCTAAGGTGATGGTTGATTTCGATCTTCAAGTGGAGAGAATTTACACTAACGCGTGAACCAAGGTTGCTCACGCAGCGCCTTAAAAGCCAGTTTTCGCTCTTGTTTATCTAAACGATCAAGATATAAAACGCCCGAAAGGTGATCGATTTCATGCTGGATGGCTTGCGCCATCAAGCCCTCGCCGATGATCTCAATCTTGGTGCCATCTAACTGAAAGCCCGAAGCAATTGCTTTGGTGTGGCGCATGGCTTGATGCCAGAGGCCGGGGAGCGAAAGGCAACCCTCCTCCATTGGAACCAGTTCACCGGATAATTCAATAACTTTTGGGTTTATCAAGTAGCCAATTTCGCCCTCCACGTTGTAGGCAAAAGCGCTGAGCCCCACGCCGACCTGAGTGGCGGCAACTCCGGCTCTTCCAGACAGAGACGTTGTGTCTATTAGGTCTTGCACTAACGACGAAACCGATGCGAAATCAAGAACTTCCGCGGTTGGCGTTTTGAGGATGGGATCCCCAAAGAGCCGTATTTCTCTGACACTCAAGCAGCTAGCCCATCAACCACCAAGGCAGCCAGATCCCTAGCGGCCTGCCGGGTCGCAGGGTGCAACTCATCGAAGTCAATAAGCGCTCCAGCGGCAAGTTGCGGGTCGTAAGGGACCCGGACAACGGCCCGAACACGAGATCTAAAGTGTGCCTCGATCTCGTCAAGCTTGACTAGCCCGGTTCCAAAAGTCGCAGTATTTAGAGCCACGACACTGTTGCGAACAATCTCGCTGTAGCCATTCGAGTCCAGCCAAGTAAGAGTTTCCGATGCAAGCCTTGCCTCGTCAATCGATCCACCAGAAATAATGACCATTCCATGTGCTCGCATCAAAACTGCGCGCATCACGCTGTGAACGATGCCTGTTCCGCAGTCGGTAAGACAGACGCTGTAGTAGCGCGCAGCGATGTCCGCCACCACGTTGTAATCGCCTTCGTTGAATGCTTCGGAGATCATTGGGTCGGCATCGGATGAAAGCACATCCAAGCGAGATTTATCTCGAGATACAAAATCACTAAAAATGCTAAAACTTGAGATGCTGCCGGCTCGATTGACAACATCTCGAACCGTGCGGTCGGTGCGTTTTTGAACTCGTTCCGCCAACGTTCCACGGTCCGGGTTGGCGTCAATTGCCAGCACGCGATCTTCGCGAACTCGAGCCATTGCCATACCAATTAGGGCTGTCATTGTGGTTTTTCCAACGCCGCCCTTGCGGGTAAGAACCGGCACGAACCTAGTTTCTCCCGCCAGACCAGCACTAATCCGAGCATCGAGAGCTCGTCTTGCTCGAACGTTGGCGTTGTCACCGAGGTTTATTAAACCAAAGCTCACTCGAAAAAGGTTACGTCTGAAAAAAGTCTCTGGAATGAAGTTTGGCTTCGCCTTTTCCCGCAAGAGTCGGTCCGCCGTCAACAAATTGGCTGGTTCGGCCTCGGCAAACAGGTCCTCTTCAACGGGCGCTATATCAATAGGAATCGACACCGCATCAGCAGAGACTTGACTCGATTTACCGGTCTCGGGGTCTAGTTCTAGGTCGCTGAAGTCGGCGCTTTCTCCCGAGGCATAATCGCGGTCTGGTTTTTTAACCAAAATAACTCCTATTCAATTACAGCCAAAAGGTCTCCACCTTCGACAGGCGTCGGCCCAACAATACCGAGCTTTACTATTTTGCCAGAGATTGGGGCGGCGATGCTAGCTTCCATCTTCATGGCTTCGATGCCGGCGATTGGATCGCCAGCTTGAACGGTATCACCGAGTTCAACCTTCGGGGTGACAACTCCGGTAAACGGTGCGGCCACGTGTCCCTTGATTGCTGGATCAGCCTTTTCGGCAGACGCAGTTGTCGCCGTAATGCTGTGGTCTCGGGCCAAAATTGGACGCAACTGACCGTTGAGCTTTGCCATCACAGTCCGGAAGCCCTTGCTGTCAGCCTCTCCGATAGCCTCGAGGCCGACGAAAAGCTGAAGTCCCTTTCGTAGTTCAACGACGTGCTCGTGGTCCTGCTCTAAACCGTAGAGGTAGTCAAGGGTTTCAAGGTTGTCCAGCTCCCCGTAGGTAGCTTGGACACGATAGAACTCTTTGGTTGGACCAGGGAACAACAGCTGATTTAGAGTTCGCCGAATTAGCTTGTGGTCGGAAGATCGTAAAGCCTTTAGTTCTTCGGCAGAAACCGGTGTCACCGAGATGTCCGGGTTTTTACCCTTCAGCACTGTTGACCTAAATGGCTCCGGCCAGCCACCAGGTAAGTCACCCAGTTCGCCAGCCATGAAACCTATTACCGAATCTGGAATGTCATAGTTTTGCGGGTTGTTTTCAAAATCTTCCGGGTCAGCATCCACTGCGACCAGATGAAGAGCCAAGTCGCCCACGACCTTCGAGGAAGGTGTCACCTTTGGCGGTCGACCAAGAATTCGGTTGGCAGCTGCGTACATGTCTTCAACCAGCTCAAACCTGTCTCCCAAACCCAGTCCGATTGCCTGCTGGCGAAGGTTTGAAAGCTGACCTCCAGGAATCTCATGCGTGTAAACGCGACCCGTTGGGCCCGGAAGTCCAGATTCAAAGGGCGAGTAGATCTTTCGAACAGCTTCCCAATAGGGTTCCAGGTCAGTTACGGCGCTCATGGAAATGCCGGTGTCCCGCTCGGTGTTTTCAAGAGCTGCCACCAGCGAGCTAAATGATGGCTGGCTGGTTGCGCCGGCCATTGGTGCGCTTGCAACATCGACTGCGTCGACGCCAGCATCAACTGCCGCCAGCAGTGTCGCTAGCTGGCCACCTGCCGTGTCATGAGTGTGCAAATGAACCGGAAGATCAAAGCGCTCTCTCAGAGCGCTGACAAGCACGCTGGCAGCCTTCGGTCTTAGCAGACCCGCCATGTCCTTGATGGCTAGTACATGCGCTCCAGCATCAACAATTCGATCGGCAAGTTTTAGGTAATAATCGAGCGTATAAAGATCTTCTTTGGGATCCAAGAAGTTCCCCGTAAAGCTCATTCCAACCTCGGCCAAAGACTTGGTTTTGTCCCTCACTGCCGCAATTGCCGGTGCCATTTGTGACACATCGTTCAAGGCGTCGAAAATTCTAAAAATATCGACACCGGTATGTGCCGCCTCTTCAACAAAGGCGTCGGTTACCTCAACCGGATAGGGAGTATAACCAACGGTATTTCTGCCTCGAAGCAGCATTTGGATACATAAATTCGGCAATTCTTCGCGCAGTTGAGCAAGCCTTAGCCAGGGGTCCTCCCCCAAGAACCTAAGAGCCACGTCATAGGCAGCTCCCCCCCAAGCTTCTACCGATAGCAGCTCCGGGGTCATTCTGGCCACATATGGCGCAGCCGCAACTAGGTCACGACCTCGAACTCTGGTTGCGAGCAGTGACTGGTGGGCATCTCTAAAAGTGGTGTCGGTAACCAGAACCTGACTCTGAACCCTCATCCACTTAGCAAAACCGACCGGTCCAAGCTCCTCAAGCCGCTGCTTGGAGCCATTAGGAGCTGGAGCATCCAGATCAATCTTGGGTAACTTTAGCTGCGGCTCAGTGCGACCATCCCGGTCACCGTAAGGCTTATTCACTGTCACTTCGGCAAGCCACTGCAATACTTTCGTGCCGCGGTCTTTTGAGACCCTGGCATTCATGAGTTCAGGGCGCTCATCAATAAAGTGAGTTGACAGTTCGCCCGATGCAAAAGTCTCGTCGTCCAAAACCGCTTGCAAGAAATTTATGTTTGTTGCAACTCCACGAATTCTAAATTCGGCCAACGCGCGCTTTCCGCGGTCGACTGCGGATCGAAAATCTCTGCCGCGAGTGATCAGTTTCACAAGCATCGAGTCAAAGTGCGGAGAGACATCGGTTCCGGTGGATACGGTTCCACCGTCAAGGCGAATACCAGCACCACCCGGGGAACGATAAGTGGTGATTTTTCCAGTGTCAGGTCTAAATCCTGCGGCCGGGTCTTCGGTGGTTATGCGGCATTGCAAGGCAAATCCGTGAGGCTTGATGTTTTCTTGGGTCAGGCCCATGTCCATCAGGGTTGCACCGGCAGCAATGCGCAACTGGGACTGGACAAGATCAACGTCGGTAATTTCCTCAGTCACAGTGTGCTCAACCTGAATGCGTGGGTTCATCTCAATGAAAACATGTTTGCCAGTGTTCGGGCCCACGGTCTCAATCAAAAATTCGACGGTGCCGGCGTTCTGGTAACCGATTTCCTTCGCAAAAGCGACAGCATCAACGAAGAGCTGCTGTCGCAGTTGATCATCTAGATGCGGAGCCGGAGCTATTTCAATTACCTTTTGGTTTCTGCGCTGAATCGAGCAGTCTCGCTCGTGAAGATGAATTACATTGCCGTGGTTGTCAGCCAAGATTTGCACTTCAATGTGTCTCGGGCGAATGACTGCTTGCTCAAGAAACACATGAGCATCGCCAAATGCGTTTTCGGCCTCGCGCATAGCCTCGCCAAGAGCGTCAGGCAAGTCAGCCTCAAGATCCACCTTGCGCATCCCTCGGCCTCCACCACCAGCGACGGCCTTTACAAATAGTGGGAATCCAATCTCAGCGGCTCCGGCAATAAGTTTCGCTACATCTTCAGAAGAATCAGTGGACGCAAGAACCGGGACTCCGGCCCTGATAGCAGCGGCCTTAGCACTTACTTTGTCGCCGGCCAGCTCAAGCACTTCGGGAGCCGGCCCGACAAATGCAATCCCGTTTAGCTTGGCTTGTCTTGCAAGATCGGGGTTTTCGCTCAAGAATCCATAGCCTGGGTAGATTGCATCAGCTCCCGACTCCTTGGCGACACGAATCATTTCAGAAACTGAAAGGTAGGCCCTTACCGGTGAGCCATCCGCCGATATTTCGTACGCCTCATCTGCCTTTAGGCGGTGCACTGAGCCACGATCTTCGAATGGATAGACCGCAACGGTCTTAGCGCCTATTTCGTAAGCCGCTCGAAATGCGCGGACGGCTATTTCACCTCGGTTGGCTACCAGAATCTTTTTAAACATCAAACCTTACTGAACCGATGTGGCGCGCAATGCACACGCCTAATAACTAGGTAGCCTATTACAGTGCATGTTCTTAGCGTGAGTTCACTCAAAGGTGGCGTAGGCAAAACTACGGTAGCTCTTGGTTTAGCATCAGCGGCTCTCAATAAGGGGGTCAATACTCTTGTCATTGACCTCGATCCACAGTGCGATGCGACCAGCGGGCTTGCAGCCCCCGCGGACATGGCGGCTTCGATAGCCGAGGTCTTGCAAAACCCCAAGCTCCCGATTCTAAGAAAGGCACTGGTCGCCTCTCCTTGGTCCAGAGAGTCCAAAATTGATGTGCTTGTTGGAAGCCCTAGATCACTGCTTCTTGACAACCCGGCACCAACCGTCTCGGATGTCTGGAAACTAGAAGAAATTCTTGCCCTGATCGAAGATGAATACGAACTAGTTATCATCGATACCCCACCGTCGATAAACGCCCTTACCCGCACAGCCTGGGTGGCAAGCGATCGAGTAATTTTAGTGACCGAGCCGGCACTGTATTCAGTGATTGCCGCCGATAGAGCTCGCCGAGCGATTGCAGAAATTAGCGCCAAACTCAGCCCGAGACTTAGCCTTTACGGTTTCGTGGTGAATCGGCTTCGAGCGCAATCACATGAGCACGAGTTTCGCCTTAGAGAACTCCGTGAAATGTTTGGGGACCAACTGCTGCAGCCGTATTTTGAAGAACGCGCTGCAGTACAGCAGTCAACTGGAGCAGCCAGGCCAATCCATTCTTGGCCGGCAGAAGGAGCCGCGGAAGTCGCCAAGGGTTTTGATTGGCTGCTAGCTGGCTTAATGGCGGATTTTGAAACCTCTAAGGAAAAGCGAGAGCGAGTTGGAATAGTCGGCAGGACCATGCGCGGGCAGTCAAATTCGATAACAGAAATTACTGAGCCGGAGACCTTAGAAGAAACTACTTCCGAATCACGACGCTCGAGGAAAAAGAAACGCTGGTTTAGGCGCTAAGAAATCTTGCGTGCTCTTCTGGCCGCAAGCTCATCATGAACTGCAGCTTCCTCCGCCGCGAAGTCGACCAAAGTGGCCTCAACTTCGCGTAGCACTCGACCGATTGCAATTCCAAATACTCCTTGGCCCTGGCCAAGAAGGTCGATCACCTCGTCCTGAGAGGTGCAAAGGTAAACCCTTGCTCCGTCTGACATAAGGGTCGTGTTCGCTAGATCCGAGATACCGGCCGCAGATAATTGCTCAACGGCTATCCTAATTTGCTGAAGCGAGACTCCGGTGTCCAAAAGACGCTTTACGAGTTTTAGCACCAAAATGTCGCGGAATGAATAAAGGCGTTGAGAGCCTGATCCGGTTGCACCTTGAATAGACGGAACCGCTAGGCCGGTCCTGTCCCAGTAGTCCAGCTGTCGATAGGTAATACCGGCGGCCGCAGCTGCGGATGCTCCCCGGTAGCCAATGTCGGTGTTGGGCAAGCCGTCGGTGAACAGCACGCTTGTTTCATATTCCACCGTTACTCCTAAATGTCGCAGACTAATAAGTGTGCCTTCAAGTTCAGGTTTAGAGTTTCTCTTAGACCTCGGGCGTGTCGCATTAGCGCTCAATCTCTTCGATAACTTCAGTTATCAGATGAGCCCTAATGGCACCGAAGCGCTCGGCTATCTCGCGGGAGATATGGCCGGCCTTGGCAGCACTGTCGGGTGCTCTCTTGCGAAGAATCGGCTCAGTGACGCCGGTGATAATACCGATCTCGCGCTCCGCAGCTGATTTCAGACCCCTCAGGTGACGTGGTTGAATCCCAAATTCCTCGAGCCCAACAAGCGCAAAGGCAATTTCAACTTCGTGGGAGGAATGTGGCTGAGCTTTAAACAAGCCTAAATCGGCGCCTTCTCTGAACGCGAGGTCTGAAAGCCCAGTTTCAAGCTTGAGCTGAGCCGTGGAAAATCGCTGGCCCTTCCTGAGTGATGCTGGACTGGCTGCCGGTAATAGCGGCTGTCTGCCGGCATCCAGTTCGTCCAAATACTCTCGAATAATTTTTAGCGGCAAGTACTGATCGCGCTGAAGGGTAAGAATTATTCTTAGTCGCTCAATCTCTGGTTCGGAAAACTTTCGATATCCGGCCTCGGTTCGCTCCGGAGTGACGAGGCCCTGATCTTCTAGAAAGCGAAGCTTCGATGGGCTTAGGTCTCCGAAATCAGGCTTTAGCACCGAAAGCACCTGACCGATTGTGTAGAGCTTGCGGTGATCTAGGATTCTAGATAAGGCGCCTTCCATAATCACCCCTCCTTTTTTGAGGAGTAGAAAGTTAGCCGAAATTTCCCAATAAGGACCTCGCTTGAGTCAGTCAAGCCAATTTTTTCCACTCGATCACCGTCGACATAGGTGCCATTCATCGATCCGAGATCTTCAAGTTGGAAATCAGAACCAGTGCGTGAGATCTGAACGTGTTTCCTAGAAACAGTTACATCATCCAGAAAAATATCTGCCTCAGGATGTCTTCCAGCGATAGTCACGTCTTGGTCGAGTAAAAATCTAGACCCGGATCCAGGGCCCCTATGGGAAATTAGAAGGGCCGAGTTGGAAGGAAGCGCTGACACGGCGGTGGCTTCCTCATCGGAAAGCACCGGGATGCTATTGGCGATAAGGTCATCAGAAAAACGAGCTGTATCGTCGCTTCCGTGAGATTCTTTCGACAATTTATCCCTCCCCTATTTGTGTTATTTTAGGGGCTTTTGCCTTGATGGATGACACCACTTCTATAACTTGTTTGACATAGAGAAAGCCCGAAAGCCAGTAAAGCGCTACCCCCCAATACGCGAACCCCCAAGCCAGGGGCAAAACTATGAAATCAGCCTCCGGCCAAACATCGACCATCAGTAATAACGGCAGCGCGTAGAGCAGTGCAAAAGTCCCGGCTTTGCCCAAAAAATGAACAGGCAAGGGTCCATAACCATGGCTTGCCAGCACCGGGTAAACAATTAGCAACATCAAGTCTCTTGAAGCCACAATGAGTGCCAGCCATAGCGGGATGTTTCCGTTGATAGTCAGGCCAATCAGCGCGGCAAAGATAAAGAGCCGATCAGCTGCTGGATCCAGCAGCTGACCCAATTTTGTTATTTGGTTGAAACGCCTAGCGATTTGCCCGTCGAGCCAGTCGGTTGCGCTGGCAACCACTAAAACAATAAGAGCCGCAACAAATTGACCAGTCAGCAATAGCACCAAGAACACTGGCACCATCAACAGCCTAAGGACGCTCAGCATGTTTGGAATGCTTCTCAGCTCCTGCATTACGCCCATGGCCAGAGTCTATAGGTCTGCTGTGAATCAACTGGTTCGGCTCGCTCTTGGTTGAATCTAATAGACATTTCGGCTCACCCAAATAAAAAGACGGGCCAGTAAACCCTGGCCCGTCTTTTTTTTTGCGATTGCGTCGTTAGTCGATAACGGTGATTCTTCCGTCAGTGACCAAAGTTGTCACTTTGCCGGCGGCCATGTCGGCTTTCAGCCCATCGGTGAAGACGTCAACTAGAAGGTCACGGATGACCTGCTTGCTCTCATCGAACTGTGTATAGCCGTCTCCGCCGTAGACCAAGAAGTCAAGTGTTGCCACCGAATAGACCTTCGAGTCCTTAGCGATAGCAACCCCAGCAGTTGTCGTTACCGAGGTGAGCCTGGCACCGGATGCTTTGGATGGGTCAAACGAGAACTTGATTCCAGACACCTGAGGGAATCGACCGTCTGAAGGATAGTTGGAAACACCATTTTCAAGTGCTGCCCAAAGACCTGTTCCAGTCACTTCCGTGAGGCTAATCGAGTTGCCGAACGGGAACACCGTGTAGGCATCGCCCAATGTAACATCGAAAGGACCGACTGTCGAAGTATCCGAAGGCCTTCTGAGTTCAGTATTTGCCGGAGCGTAGGTGGTGGCTGGGAAAGTGTCTCGAATACCCCCGCCGTTGATCAGCACCAGGTCAACTTCGTACTTTGCCCGAAGCAAATCAGCTGTGTAGCTTCCGATTGCAGCCTCACCCGAGCGCTCAACAGGTGGAGTGCCGCCGCGTGGAGAAAGGTCTGCAACGATGCCAATTTGAACATCCATCTTGGCGCTCAACTGAGCCTTGTACCCAGCAACCATCGAACCGACGGCAGCGTTTGGTGTCAGTGCTGCAACATCAGCCTTGTTGATAAATTCAACTGATGATCCGAGCACTTCATTGGCGCGAGTATCGACACAAACTTGAGTTCTGGTGTACTGAACACCAGAGTTTTTAACCATCGCCGTTGTTACTCCGTTGATGACCGAAGCGTATTGCTGGTGAGAGTGACCACCGTAGACGGCAGCAACGCCCTCAAGCTTCTTGGCAAAATCAATCAGTGGACCGACTGCTTCGCCATTTAGGTACTGATTCCAACCCTCGTGTACTAGCGCAACAACTATGTCCGCACCCGCAGCCTTTGCTGCATCAACTGCTTTCTGGGCCTGCGTGAGACTTGCTTGGATGACGATCTCACTGGTTTTACCCGCGTAAGTGAAGTCAAGGTTCCCAGGGAAAATCTGCTCGGCTGTTTGCGAAGTATTGATTCCAATGACTCCGACCTTCACGCCACCGCGATCAACAATCGTGTAGGACTGAGCTCGTTTTTCATTCGAAGCCTGAAGGCCCTTTAGGCTGCTGTAGTTGCTCGCAACCCACTGGAAATCAGAGTACCGAATCATGTAACGCAAGTGTTCGGTGTCACGGTCGTGCTCGTGGTTACCGAATACCGAAGCATCCAGCCCCATGCCATTTAGGGCTTTTATGGTTGGTAGCTCTGAAAACTGAGACGAGATTGGAGGCGCTGCTCCAATGTTGTCTCCGGAAGAAAGAGTGAAACTGGCCTCAACTAGTTTTCGGTCAGCATCGAAGGCTGAAGCCATAACGGCAGCGCCAATTCCGTTTCGGCTGGTCTCAATTGCTCCGTGGAAATCACTGAACTGCATAAGCTGAACACTCTTTAGATCAGAGGACGCAAGACTCTTGGCCGCGAATTTGCCCGCTGATTCTGTAGCGGATGAGAATCCATATTCGTTTACTGCCTTCACCGTGATAGTCATTGGGTCTGCATCTAACACTGGCAGTTCTACACTTCGAGCTGAGCCATCAACGATTATTGGACAACTTCCAGGACCACCTGAGATCACGTAGTTGGTAATTTCTGGAGAGCCCTTCGCTCCACGCCAATAGACCTTAAAGCCACCGGTTGCTTGGCTGACAGTCACCTTGATTGGCGCCGAAGGGACCGCGTAAGCCTCAGCAGAGACAGCGGGGGTGCTGAAGATGCCAGCACCCAGTAGAAGCACGGCAGATGCCGCGATGCCGAACTTCAGTCGGCGTTGGTTTAGTAAGTTCATGAGCAAGAATCTACTCTCGTCAAGTTCACTCAGTTAACAAATGAGTGAAGTCGCATCAACGACTAGGTGAACGATAGATATAGTTAAATTTGTGCCGGCCGCTTAAAGAGGCACTACTAAAGGCAGCAACGGTTTGGTAGAGTTGTATCGTCGCTTTCGATTTGCGACAACTAATCCCCCCTTTTGGAGTTTTGATGATCGGCGTGCGCGACCTCGAGATCCGAATCGGTCCCAGAGTCCTGATGCACGGAGTCAATTTTCGCGTGGATAAGGGCGACAAAGTAGGCCTTGTTGGTCGCAACGGCGCTGGCAAAACAACTCTCACTAAGATTCTTGCTGGCGACGGCCAGCCATCTCAAGGCTTTGTAGATCGTCAAGGGGAAATCGGATATCTTCCTCAAGACCCCCGCAGCGGAGACCCTGAGCAATTAGTCCGCACCAGGATATTAAACGCCAGGCACCTTGGCGACACTCTGGAGGGCATGAACAACGCTGGCCTAGAAATGGGAAGTGACGACCCCGCCATTTCGGCTGCCGCGATGATTGCCTATGCCAAGTTTGAGGAGCGCTTTCAAGCCGCCGGAGGTTACGCCGCCGAAGCTCAAGCTGAAGCCATGGCCGGAAGCTTGGGAATCAAAGGGCCAACCCTAGACCAGCCCTTAAAGACGCTTTCAGGTGGACAACGAAGAAGAGTTGAGCTTGCGAGAATTTTATTCAGCAATGCGCAAACCATGATCCTCGATGAGCCTACAAACCACCTAGATGCCGACTCAGTCGTGTGGCTCAGGGAATTCCTGAAGTCCTATAAGGGTGGGCTGATTATTATCAGCCACGATGTTGCCGTAGTTGAAGAGACCGTAAATCGCGTCTTCTACCTGGATGCCAACCGCACCGTAATCGACATCTACAACATGGGCTGGAACCAGTATAAAAAAGCTCGGGAGACTGACGAAGAGCGCCGCAAGCGCGATCGCTCCATTGCCCAGAAAAAAGCCAGCACTCTGCAATTGCAGGCTGCCAAGTTTGGAGCAAAAGCAAGCAAAGCAGTCGCCTCCAAGCAGATGGTGCGGCGTGCCGAGTCCTTGCTCGCGAATCTGGATGATGTTCGAGAAGTAGACCGAGTTGCAAAGATCAAGTTCCCAGACCCAGCACCTTGCGGCAAAACACCTTTGATGGCCGAAAACCTGAGTAGAAGCTATGGATCATTGGAAATCTTCACAGCCGTAGACCTCGCCATTGACCGTGGTTCCAAAGTCGTAATTATTGGCCTAAACGGAGCCGGCAAGACCACCTTGCTGAGAATTCTTGCCGGAGTCGATCAGCCGGACACCGGTGCACTAATTCCGGGCCATGGCCTCAAGATTGGTTACTTTGCCCAGGAACACGAAACCTTGGATGTCAACAAAACGGTTCTTCAAAACATGCAGGATGCTGCGCCTAACTTAGCTGACACGGATGCCAGAAAGGTGCTTGGTTCATTCTTGTTCTCAGGAGACGACGTATCCAAGCTCGCAGGAGTACTATCCGGTGGCGAAAAGACAAGACTTGCCCTGGCTTCACTTGTAGTGTCATCGGCAAACGTACTGCTACTGGACGAGCCAACAAACAACTTGGACCCAGCAAGCCGGGAAGAAATCTTGGGTGCCCTAGCCAACTTCAAGGGTGCAGTGGTATTGGTCTCCCACGATGTTGGAGCCGTTGAAGCATTGAACCCAGAACGAGTGCTCATTTTGCCAGACGGCGATGAGGACCACTGGAACGAAGGCTATGCCGACCTGATTGCGCTTTCATAGTTCTCAAAGGTGCTACCCAAAAACTAATATAGCTGCTCTCACCGCAGCCAATGATTTAAAAAGACCGAGACACCGCCTGTCAAATTGAGGCCGGACATCTCGCCGTAGATCCGTGGCAGCCTTTCCTTTTACGATTCTTTTTCTTAGTTGTAGTCGGTCTGACAGGATTTGAACCTGCTGCCCCTTGACCCGTGACAAGGCCCCTCTTGGTTGGCTCGATCACTTCTTTTCCCCACTCATTGCCGCTAAAGGCCCCGTCGCGACTACCATCCCGCGAAAGTCTCATAATGCGCTGGTCGTTCGGCCTTACACGCATCTAGCTTGGTTGGATTGCTCGATAGACAGTCAAAGGGGCGATGTTGAACATCTCAGCTATTTCTCTGACGGTTACGACTAGTAATGGCGAGCTTGTCACCCTCGCGCATTTGCCCCCGAAGCTTGTCGAGTTCAGGGCGGGATGCTTTGGTGCCGGTGATTTTCTCGATGGAGATTTTGTTTGCGCCAGCGGGTGTCAATGTGTCTGCTTGTGCTTCGAGGTTTTGGTCGAGGGTTGGCACGCGTTCGTAGCCGAGTCGTTGTGATGTGATGTGATGCGATGTCATGTGAAGTGTATAAATCAAACGGTGCTTGCTTGTCAGTGTTTGATTTACGCGTTGTTTTACAAGTGGAGGGTCCTTGCTCTCGGCTGGAAAGCTCTAGTCGAGACTCTCCAACAAATCGAGCATGAGCTGGGGCCAGACCAGAGTTTGATCGCGCCCCAGCCGCACGATTACTTCTCCCTCGTCTGGGGAGACAAACATATACTGGCCCAGGTTCCCTTGAGCGGCAAATCGATTTTCGGGGTATTTCCACCAAAAATGCCCGTAGCTCTGCTCGAGACCGTCCATCTGGCCGATAGATGAGCTTGTGGCCGTTGTGGCTTCCTCCACCCACGCCTGAGGGATAACTTGCACTCCGTTGACTGCCCCTCCGTTAGCGAACATCAGGCCAAAACGAGCAAAGTCGATGGGGCGAGCATTGAATCCGCTTTCCATCTTTTCAAACCTGTTGTAAAAGCTATCCATACTCCAAGATGCATCGGCTTCAGCGCCCATGGGTGCCCACCAGGTTTCACTGATGTACTCACTGACGGTCATGCCCGTTGCTCGCTCAAGAGCCATGCCCAGAAGTAGTGGGTTGTAGTTGTTGTAGAGATAGTTCTTGCCGGGCTCCTCGACAATAACGGTGTTCCTGATAGCTGAGCGGCAAAGATCCGTTGCATGGTAGGTGTTGATAGCATCCCCAAAAGGTGACGAGTCTTCCACATACTTCAGACCAGATGTCATGGTGATCAGATGGCGAAGCGTGATATCGCTAAAGCGTGGGTCTCGCTCGACTAGCTCTGGGACATAGTCGGTTATGGGGTCTTCCAGTGAGCCGATAGAGCCATCCTGAACGGCCATTCCGATAGCGGTCGACAGAATTGATTTAGAGACAGAGAAATAGGTGTGGAGGGCATTGGGATCAACACCGTCCGCATACCATTCATGCACGAGAACACCGTCCTTCACTACGAGAAACACGGTCGTCTCAGTTTCAGTAAGGAACTGATCCAGCTCCTCGTGAGTCTTGAGGCTTTTCGAAGCCGCAAAGGGCTGGTCTAAGAGGTAATTCTTTATATCGAGCTCCCCAAAAGCCTCAAGAGTGGTGTCATTGGGTTGCCGGGGTAGGTCTGAAGGAGTGGAGGTGGGGATATCGCTGGCGGGGAAGACGTGAATGTGATCGATATCTGCGTCCTGCCAGAAAACCACCGAGAACATGACGCCTCGAGCGAGTTGAGAAAACGGGGTGGCTGCTAGCAAGAGCCCAAAAAGAGCCAAGGGAATCACCAGGATTCCCGCAATGATTCGGATTGTGCGCCTGCGGCGCTTGGGCAGGGGGCCAGACAGGGACAAGACAGGTTGAATCTAACACACCGGGGTTGGCCCCAGCCCTTTCGGCGGCCGCGAACCCAGCCGATGGGTTTAAGCGGGCCTCAAACTCAGTAACCCACGAGGCTCAGTGTGTTTACTGTTCACGCTCTGGCCCTTGGAAAACACTGGGCGATGCGACACGCCACTCACTCTGAGGTTCAACCCGCTGGTTGGAGAATCGCCGTCAGCGTCAAGTCCTTGCTGGGCATCACCACTAAGGCGTCCAGCACTGTTCCCTCAAACCAGTCCTCACCGCTCTCGACGGCTGGGTACTGAGCCAAGTAGGTGTAGAAAGCTTCCAGCATGATGCCAAACACGTCCGGGAATGGTGTCTCGGAGTCTGGCTTGGCGGGTGGATTCAGCGCGAGGGCTAACGCTTGTTCCTCAGTGAGGCCTTGAGAGGGCTGGAGTTCTTTCGCAAGCGCGAGCACCACGAACGTCTGAATAGTGCCGTTTATGTCCGACTCGCCCTGAGCGGCTCCTGAATCTCAAATGAGCGAACATCTGGGCACATCCGCGTCTATTGACTAATAGATAGAGTCGGGCTGGCGGGATTTGAACCCGCGACCCCTTGTCCCCCAGACAAGTGCGCTACCAAGCTGCGCTACAGCCCGTTGCTACTAAGCAACGGTGAAAGTCTATTGAGTGGCTCTGATCCTGAAATACCGCTCTATCAATATTGTGAACGCGACTAAAGCTAGGCCCAACCCCAAAGCCAAAACTGGCCCAAGTGGGTCGGTGGCAGTTAGCAGCTCACGCTCTTGATTTTGCCAAGGCCACAGTGCTCGCAGAGAGCCGATCATCAGACCTATCATGAGGCTAAGAGTAAGAACCCGGTAATTATCCAAAAACCATTTCATGGCCATTGCAAAGCTAAGCAGACCACTGATCGCTCCAATAACAAAAAGCCCCAGGTAGCCGAGATTTCGATCGTTGACCGCGGCAATAGTCGGCGCATACATGCCCACCGCCAGCAAGAAAAACGCACCGGAAACTCCCGGTAAAACTAGCGCGCAAACAGCTAGTGACGCAAATAAGACTATTTGCCAGCCGACTGGGTTATCGAGGCCAGCATTTGGCAAGGAGGCTAGCCAAAAAGCTGCCGCTGCCCCAATAATCAAAACGGTCACGTGCAGCGGTCGAAAGTTTCTGCCAACCAGTCTTATCGGGACGATAAGCGACGCGATGAGCATCCCAGCAAATGTGGCGCGGACAATTTCGGGTTCTGCAACTAAAAGTGGTTCTAAAACTGAAGCGAGCGTGAGAATCGCAAGAATCATTCCGAACAAGATAGGCAGCAGTATCGTGAATCTGATTTCACCGAACTGCTTGCTGGCCTCGACGGTTTTGCCTCGCAGCAGAAAGCCAACAGCCCGAACTAGATGAGCAATGCCGTTAATGATTTGCTCGTAAACCCCAACTATCAGTGCAACCGTGCCCCCGGAAACTCCCGGAATTACTTCGGCCGTGCCGATAAGCATGCCCCGAATCGTGTTACCCAGCAAATGCGAGGGTCTCACTAGCGAACCCTTTTCCGGCGCTCCCTGACTCTGACACCAAGCTCAACAGGGGAACCTTCAAAGCCGTAAGTTTCGCGAAGTTTACGAGTAATAAACCTTCGGTAACCAGCCTCCAAGAAACCAGTAGAGAACACAACAAACTTCGGCGGTCTAGCAGCGGCCTGAGTACCGAAAAGTATCCTCGGCTGCTTGCCACCTCTGATGGGATGCGGGTTGGACGCCTGAATCTCCTGTAAAAATGCGTTGAACTTACCGGTTGGTACTCGCTTGTCCCATGATTCTAGAGCCACCTCTAGGGCCGGAACTAGTTTTTCTAAGTGCCTACCAGTCAATGCTGAAAGGTTCACCCGAGGCGCCCAGTCGACGTGAGCCAAATCTGATTCGATCTCTTTTTCAAGATACATCCGACGTTCATCGTCAAGTGAGTCCCACTTGTTGAATGCCAGAACTAGTGCTCTACCAGAATCAAGACCAAGCTGCACGATTCTGACATCGGCTTCGCTGATTGGTTGAGTGACATCGAACAGTACAACTGCAACCTCTGAGCGCTCAAGCGCCGCGGCAGTTCTCAGTGCGGCATAGAAATCGGCGCCCTGCGCCTTGTGTAACTTCTTGCGAATACCCGCGGTGTCGACAAACCGCCAAGTTTTTCCGGCGATTTCAACCTGCTCGTCGATTGGATCGCGAGTAGTTCCAGCCAATTCGTTAACCACTGCGCGGTTAGTTCCGGTTGCCTTGTTTAGTAACGAACTCTTACCAACGTTTGGACGACCGATTAGTGCCACTCGCCTCGGCCCAGAATATTCTTCTTCTGCAACTGCGGACTTCTCAGGCAGCATCTTTAGAGCGGCGTCCAGCAAATCCGCGACACCGCGACCGTGAAGAGCGGAAACCGGGAACGGCTCCCCTAGTCCAAGTGACCAAAGGCTTGCCGCTTCTGGCTCAAGGTGCAGGTCATCAATCTTGTTTGCTACCAAAATGACCGGCTTGCCGCTTGCCCGCAACATTTGAACCACGCGCTCATCAGAGGCCGTTGGGCCAACCATCGCATCGACGATAAACAAGACCCCATCTGACAATTCCACGGCCACTTCAGCCTGTGCCGCTACTGCTAAATCGATACCCTTGGCGTCAATCTCCCAGCCACCGGTGTCGACAAGAGTTATGCGCTTGCCGTTCCATTCGGCCTTATAGGAAACCCGGTCCCTAGTAACACCGGGCTTGTCTTCGACAACGGCTTCTCTACGACCCAAAATTCTATTGACCAATGCCGACTTACCAACATTTGGTCTTCCGACAATTGCAAGAACTGGAGGGGCGGTGTGAAAACCTTCTTCTGGGCTGTCAGCTAGCTCTAGATCTAAAAGGCTAATGTCCTCTTGATCTAGCTCGTAATCGACGAGCTCATCCTTCAGAAGGCCAGTTTTGGCGTCATCTAAGTTGTCTGAATCGCTCACTTATTCACTTCCTTAATCATCTTTACCAACGCAGCAATGCTGCCTTGAAAATCCATTTCTGTTGTATCCAGCAACCTGACACCCTCACCTGGGGTTATAAAGTCGACAATTTGACCGTCAGATAAATCGCGTTTGAGGATATTGCCAGCAGGCTCAGTTCCTTCTAAGCCTCGGCGCTCTAGCCTAACGCTTGGGCTTGCAGTTAGCAGAACTTTTAATATCGCATCGGGGGCCACCACCGAAGTTATATCGCGCCCTTCGACGATAATCCCGGGATTTGGACAGTCCGCAATCCTTTTTCTGGCATCTTCAAGCTGCAGGTTTCTAACCAGTTGCTCTCTTGCAACACCGCTCACCGCGCTAGAGACAGTCTCAGTCCTAATTTCCTGCGTTACGTCCTTGCTTGAGAGGGTTACCTGCTCGTTGTCTGGGTCAGTCGAGATCGAATAGTCAAAGCTCTCAACCAGGAGCCCTAATTCCAAGTCTGGGAAGTGTGACCGGTGGATGGCAAAGGCTCGATAGCCGGCCCCAGTATCCAAATAGCCAAACCCCAGCTCTCGAGCAGCGGCTTTAGAGACGCTTGACTTGCCAGAACCCGCGGGACCATCGACGGCAATTACCACCTCAGCCATTAGGCCAACCGCCAACCATTTTCGACAAGTTGGCCCGTCAGCTTTTCGTGGACAGCGGGCAAGACCTGCATTTCAACCAGGCCGATTGGAGCTCCTGGGGAGTGCTCAAGATTGATGTCTTCTAGGTTCACGCCAATTTCACCCACGAAAGTCAGAAGTGACGCAAGTGCACCGGGTGAATCATCGATCAGTGCGGTCACGCTTTTGTACTCGAGGTATTTGCCGCCGTGCTTACCGGGGATTGCCGAAACCCCCTTGTTGCCAGCGCTCAAGACAGAATGAATAGCCGCGAGAGCACCCGATTTGCCGGCATCTTGAATTGACTCCACGAGAGTATTTATGTCTTTACTAAATTCCAGCAGTAGCGGTCCTATCGCAGCCGAATTTTGGCTCAGAATCTGTAACCACAAATCTGGGTCGCTTGCCGCAATCCTTGTCGTGTCGCGAAGGCCTTGACCGGCGAGGTTTAGGTCTGCGGTCGAACCGCTTGCAAGTCTGGCAGCGAGCGCCGATGACACTAACTGAGGTAGGTGGGACACCAGCGCCACAGACCGGTCATGTTCTTGAGCCGAAATTACAACCGGAAGCGCATCGAGCTGAAGTGCAAACTCAGTCACCAACGCCAATTGCGAATCGTCATTGGTCTCACTGGGAGTTATCACCCATGGCCTTGCAAAGAATAGATCGGCCCTGGCTCCCTTCGGGCCTCCGGTTTCTCTACCAGCCATCGGGTGAGAGCCCACATAACGCGAAGAATCTGAGCCTGCAAGTAATTTCACTTCGTCCGCAATCGAAACCTTCACGCTTGCAACATCTGTGACCACAGCATTTTTGTGCTTGGAAAGTTGCTCAGCTACTACTTTGGCGGTTAGGTCTGGTGGCACACAGACAATCACTAGATCCGGTTCATTGGTGGATTCAATACCTGCGCCGTACTCAATGGCAAGCCTTAGGTTTGCCTTGGAGTGATCGCTTAGAGAAGCAGTCGTATTTCTTCTTGCCAGCGCTAGCCCGAGGCTGGTGCCGATCAGACCAACGCCAACAATTTTTATCTTTGGGCTCACTGCGCTAGGTCTGTTCTGAGGGCTTGTGCTCCACGTAGGTAGACATGCTGGATCTCAGAACGCGCCGTTTTGGTTTCAACGTGCATCATTAGGCGAATTATTCTTGGCATGGCTCCAACCACGTCCATCTCTACACTGCACATCAGAGGGACATCGCCTAAGCCAAGCTCTCTTACCGCTACCGCTGGAAACTCGCTGGTCACGTCTGGGGTAGCGGTGAACCAAACTGAGATCAGATCACCGTTTTCTAACGAATTGGCGTGCATGACCTTTGTGACGAGTTCAGCTGTTGCCTGCAGCAGATTACTTCGATCATCTGCGTCAATTTGAATAGCGCCTCTAATTGCACGAACTGCCATTAGCGTCTCCTAGACTTCTCGCCGTCTTGACCGACTTTCATCAGTGAGCCAACTTCAAGCTTACTAAGCTCACGAAACTGTCCGACCTTGGTGTTGCCGAGCCTTAATGGCCCAAAGCTCTTTCGGGTCAGGTCTAATACTGGATGTCCCAGCGCCTCCATCATGCGTCGCACAATTCGATTCTTTCCGGAGTGCATAACAAGCTCCATGAGAGTTGAAGTCTCATTCTGATCAAGGATTTTGGCGCTATCCGGCTTTGCAAGACCATCCTCAAGTCGAACGCCGTCTTTCAGCTTCTGCAGTTCAACCCTGCCGACCACTCCTTTTACCTTTGCCACATAGAGCTTCTCAACTTCGTAGCTTGGGTGTGCCAGCTGATTGGCTAGTTCACCGTCATTGGTCATCAGAATCAGCCCCGTGGTTTCGGCATCCAGCCTGCCGACGTTGAAAACGCGGTCCATACCGATGAAGTAATCTGCGAGGCAGTTTCTACCGTTTTCATCCGACATAGTTGCCACAACACCCCTGGGCTTGTGAAATGCATAATAAACCCGGTCCGGATCCATTTGCACGGGCTTATGATCAACCTCGACGTTGTCTTCCAGCGGATTCACTCGGCTTCCAAGCTCGGTGACTACTTTGCCATTTACCTTGACGCGGCCCTTTACGATGAGATCCTCTGAAGCGCGCCTAGAGGCTACTCCTGCAGCTGAAAGCGCTTTCTGGAGTCTCACACCCTCTGGCTTATCGTCTTGCTGACCTTCTCGATTACCTTCTCGATTACCTTCTCGATTACTCAATGCCATCCTGATCTGGGAGGTAGGGACTAATAGCTGGAAGCTCATCTAGTGAATTGATGCCCAATACCTCTAACAGCATCTGAGTCGTTCCAAACATTGCGGCACCGGTGTCTATATCGGTGTAAAGCTCTGCCACTAATCCCCTTGACATCAGTGTCCGCACGACTGAATCAACGTTTACTGCCCTAATTGAAGAAACCTGACCACGAGAAATCGGCTGCCGGTAGGCAATTACCGAAAGAGTTTCCATCGCGGCGTGGCTAAGTTTTGATGGGTTTTCGTCTGCAACTAGTTGTCTAACCGCCCAATCGTGGGTTTGGCGAACATACAGTCGCCATCCGCCGCCCACTTCACGGAGTTCAAAACCTCTTCCGGCGCCCTCGTGAGCGCTTTCATAGTCGGTAACTAGGGCTTCAATCTCTTGTTTGACCTCTCCGATTGGAGCCTCGAGCGCACCTGCGATGGTTATCAGGTTTAGTGGAGTTTCAGCCACAACCAGTAGGGCCTCTAAGCCGGCCCGAAGTTCGAAGTCAGTTCTCATTATTAGCTTCCATAGTCAGTGCCTAAACTAGCCAGAGTTTCGTCGCTAAAGCCGCTGTTTTCCCAAATTACTGTGAAATCCGAGAACGGGCCAGCCTGCTCTATTGAAATAGCACCAACGCGGTAAAGCTCCAGCACTCCTAAAAAACGCGCCACAAATTCTCCGCGGTCCTTGCTGCCTGCTATCAGCTCTCGAAAACTCAAACGCTTGGTCTGTCTGAGCTTAGAGACCAAAATTCCCACCTGCTCGCGAATGCTTACCTTTGGAGCATGCAAATGAGTCAGACCAACACCCGGGATTTGTTTGGGAACAAAAGCCATTTCCGCTATTTGGGAAAAGTGCTCCAAATCGGTGGTCCACACTAATTCCGGTCTCAGGTTTCGGTAGGGCTCTTCTAGCCTGACCTCTCGAGCTATGCGCAACGATTCCAACTCTGAGGCGGTGCTGAACCAGGAAGATATGTCTTTGAAGGCCCGGTATTGCAACAGCCTTGCGAACAACAAATCCCTTGCCTCCAAGAGCGCAATGTCTTCCGAGTCAACTGCCAACCCCTGAGGTAGCAGGCTCACTATCTTCATGTCCAACAGTGTTGCCGCCACGACCAAGAACTCGGAGGCGCTTTCAATCTCCTGCTTGCTGTCAAGCTGCTTTACATATTTGAGAAATTCGTCGGTAACTCTGGCTAGAGCGATTTGAGAGATGTCTAGCTCGTGCTTACCGATCAGGTTCAATAAAAGATCGAATGGGCCCTGAAAATTACCTAGGTGAAGCTGGAAGTCAACTTCTGATTCAAGCCGCACTGCCACGTTCCACCAGCTCCCTTGCCACCCTGCGATAAGACTCTGCGCCTTCTGAACTTGGTGCAAATTGGGTAATCGGTTTGCGGGCGACAGTAGCGTCTGGAAATTTCACGGTTCTGGTGATGGCGGTGTCGAAAACAAGGGTCGGGAACGCCTCTTGCAGACGTTCAAGGACTTCACGCGCATGAAGAGTTCTAGGATCATGCATCGTTGGAATTAGCCCGTCGAGTTCCAAGGAAGGATTAGTTCTTGCCTTGACCTTGTCAATTGTCTGAACCAGCAGTGCAACTCCGCGAAGTGCGAAGAACTCGGTCGCCATTGGTATCAAGACGCCATGAGCAGCCGTTAGGGCATTGACGGTCAGCAATCCAAGCGATGGCTGGCAATCAATGAAAATTACGTCGTAGTCATTTTTTACCTTGTTCAAGATGCCGTCCAAAACGCGTTCGCGGCCCATCTCGGTTACAAGGTTCATTTCTGCGGCGGACAGGTCGATGTTCGCTGGAATGACATCGAGGTTTTCGATGCTAGTTTTCTGAATTGCAGCCACAGGGTCCGAAGTCGAATCCATTAGAAGATCGTAAATAGTTGGAGAGTCCTGATAATCAGCATTTAGGTTCACCGAGAGCGCACCCTGTGGGTCAAAATCAACAACGAGCACCTTGCGACCATACTCGGCCAGGGCTGCGGCAAGGTTAATGGTTGTAGTGGTTTTACCTACTCCACCTTTTTGGTTGCACATTGCGATAATGCGCGCGGGACCATGTTGTTTTAGCTTCCCCGGTACGGGGAAAATCTTGTTTGACAGATTCACCCAAACCTCCAAATTCTCTTGGCTCTAGCCTACCGTTGAGCGCGAGGGTGGGCATTCAGGTAAGCCTCCCTTAGGGTATCCACGGTCATCAAAGTGTAAATCTGAGTGGTTGCGACCGATGCGTGACCAAGCAGCTCTTGCACTACTCGAACATCCGCGCCGCCCTCAATCAAATGAGTCGCGAACGAGTGCCTGAGCGAGTGCGGAGACACCGCCATATCGCAGGCCTTGCCGGCTTTCTGGATTATCTCCCAAATGCTTTGCCTACTAAGCCGGCCGCCACGGCTATTTAGAAAAAGAGCATTGTCCCCACCCTTTGCAGCCAAGCCCGGTCTAGTTCGAACCAAATACGCCTGAATTGAGCGCATAGCATAACCGCCCAGAGGCACTACTCGCTCCTTCGAGCCCTTGCCGCGAACCCGAATCAGACCAGAATCATCGATTTCATCTAGATCCAGGCCGACAACTTCGCTAACCCTCGTTCCAGTTGAATACATCAGTTCTAAGATTGCGCGATCACGGAGCCGCAGAGAATCGGTTGACTTCTCATCTGGTTCTGGACCGGCGGCCGTCAGTAAATCCAAAACCTGCTGTTGATTTAGAGCTTTTGGCAGCCTGAAGCCAAGCTTGGGTGGTCTCAGCTTGACGGTTGGATCATCTGGTCTCACATCTTCCAGGACTAAAAATTTATGAAACCCCCTCACTGCTGCCAAAACCCGTGAGATGCTCGTGGCTTTATAGCCGGCCGAATTGAGTGAAACTGAAAAATCAAGAAGCTGCTGGGGCGAAACTGTAATTTCGGTAAAGGAATTAGTCTCTAGATAAATAAAATACCTGGCGAGATCACCTTTATACGCACTCAGGGTGTTTTTACTCAGACCGCGCTCGACGCTGAGGTGCCTCAGATACCTATCAAGCGGTATCACCGGCGTTAGCTCTCTTCGAATAAGCGCTGATGCTGCTGTCTTTCGAGAGCGGCCTTCACTAATCCGTGGAAAAGTGGGTTTGGCTTTGTTGGTCGCGATTTAAATTCTGGGTGAGCCTGGGTGGAGACGTAATAGGGATGAATATCTGCCGGAAGCTCGACGTACTCAACGAGGTTGTCTTGTTCCGAAGTTCCCGAAAAGACTAGGCCGGCACTGGAGAGCCGATCACGGTAGGAGTTGTTGACTTCATATCGATGACGGTGGCGCTCACTGGCTGTTGTGGAACCGTAGGTTTCCGAAACGACAGAGCCGGGCAGCAGGTTCGCCTCGTATAGACCAAGCCGCATCGTGCCGCCTAGGTTGGAAGCTGCAATCTTGTCTACTTGCTCCGCCATGGTTGCAATGACTGGATTTTTACCCAAAGGTTCAAACTCGCTAGAGGTCGCGTCTGTAATGCCGGCAACGTTTCTTGCAAACTCAATGACCATGCACTGCAACCCAAGACACAGACCCAGCGTTGGAATTTGGTTTTCCCTGGCAAATTTCAAGGCACCGAGCTTTCCTTCAATGCCCCGCACGCCAAAACCTCCGGGCACGCAGATGGCGTCCATTTCACCCAGCTGGCTCAGGGCACCTTGCTCAGTTTCGCAATCATCAGATCGTACCCAGTGAATGTTTACTTTCGTAAGTTCCGCAAATCCGCCGGCACGAAGCGCTTCGGTCACCGAGAGGTAGGCGTCGGGAAGGTCTATGTATTTTCCAACCAGTGCAATGTTGACCTCATGCTTTGGTCGGTGCACGGCCTCAGTGACCGGCTCCCAGTTAGTCCAGTCAACGTCATTTACCTCAAGTCTTAGGGCCTTGATGATGTAGCTATCAAGGCCTTCGTCATGAAGTACCTGGGGTATGTCATAGATCGATGACGCATCGGCAGCAGTGACAACCGCTTCACGGTCAACATCACACATTTGAGAGATTTTGCGTTTAATCGAATCCGGTAATTCTCGGTCGGACCTACAGACAATCGCATCCGGCTGTATTCCGAGCGATCGAAGCATTGCGACGGAGTGCTGAGTGGGCTTGGTTTTTAGCTCCCCAGATGGTTTCAAAAAGGGAACCAGAGTCACGTGCACGAAAAACACGTTATCGCGTCCGACATCTTGCTTGATTTGTCTGGCGGCCTCGATGAAAGGCTGAGACTCGATGTCACCGACGGTTCCACCGATTTCAGTGATGATCACATCGGGGATTGGCTCTTTGGCCGCTTGAAGGCGCATGCGCCGCTTCAGTTCGTCAGTTATGTGAGGGATTACTTGAACTGTGTCGCCTAGATACTCCCCGGCGCGCTCCTTGGCTATCACTGCCGAGTAGGCCTGGCCAGTTGTAACGTTGGCGGCCGCGTCGAGGTTTATGTCTAGAAAACGTTCGTAGTGACCGATATCAAGATCGGTTTCCGCGCCATCATCGGTAACAAAAACCTCGCCGTGTTGAAACGGGTTCATTGTTCCTGGGTCAACATTTAGGTATGGGTCTAGCTTCTGCATCACAACTGATACTCCGCGGGCTCTGAGTAGATTACCCAGTGAGGCCGCGGTGAGACCCTTGCCTAATGAGGATGCGACTCCCCCAGTTACGAATATATGTCGGGGAGTTCCAGAGCTATCGGCCATGGAACTGCAATCTATCAGCTGAACTAAGAAGAACCGACACGACACCGAAAATTACTTTGCAGAATTTAATAATTCTTTTGCGTGTTCCAGTGCGACCTCGGAATCCGGATTCCCGGATAGCATGCGTGCCAGCTCAATTTGCCGGTCATGCTCGCTTAACAACTCGACGGAGGACTCTGTGATCTCTCCGGAAACATCCTTTGATACTCGAATCTGCCGATCGGCGAATGCCGCAACTTGAGGTAAGTGAGTGACAACAATCACCTGGGTAGATTCAGCCAATTTCTTGAGCCTTCTGCCTAATTCGACCGCTGCTTGGCCGCCAACACCGGCGTCCACTTCGTCAAAAATCATGGTGGGAAGAACTTGTCCGGCGACCAAAACGAGCTCGATTGCAAGCATGATTCTGGAAAGCTCACCCCCGGAAGCGCCCTTACTCAAAGGCCTCGGGTCCGAACCAGAGTGGGCTGCCAGCAAAAACTCAATTTTATCAGCACCATGTAAGTCGAAATCGGCGCTGTCAGTGACCAGAATCTCTAGTTTTGCACCAGACATGGCCAGTTGCGCCAACTCTTCGGAAACTCGTGTCGACAGCAGTAAACCGGCTGCCACCCGCTTGGCGGTCAGCACCTTGGCGTGGGATGCCAACTGCGACTCAAGGGAAGCTAGCTGTGTCTCAAGTGTTTCGATTTGCTCGTCCGAAGAGTCCAAATCCGAAACCTCTGACTGCAGCCTGGGAAGATCAGCAATGAGCTCGTCGATTGGCACTGAGTATCGGCGCTCAATAGCAACTAGTTCAGCCTTTCTTCCGAGTAGTCGGTCAAGCACCTGAGGATCAGCATCTAGATCGGCAAGATAACTCGCTAACTCTGATGAAACATCTCCGGCGAGTGAAGTCAGATCCGAAAGTTGCTTCGCAAGTTTATTTAGATCGGGATCGCTCGTGGTTTCAAGTGCCTTGGAAGCCTTTGCTAAAAACTCTGTTGCATCGGAATCGTTCTCGCTACTAAGCGCTTCGTGGGCGCTGGTCGCAGCAGACCGGAGTGACTCGACATTTGAAAGACGGTGGATCTGTTCAGCTACTTCCGTGAACTCTCCAACCTGTGAATCGAGCCCCGCTATGTCCGAAATCCTTAAGCGAATTGCATCGAGCTTCAACCTGTCTGTTTCGGAGGCGCTTCGCATTCTTTCTATGCGAGAGCGAAGCTCTTGGTACTGCCGAAAAATTGCCAGATAGCTAGCCTTTGCCTCGGCCAATTCCAGCCCGCCGAAGGAGTCCAGGGCCCCCCTTTGTTTGGCCGGGGAGCGCAAGCGAATTTGATCACTTTGTCCGTGAATGGTTACAAGCTCGCTTGTTATTGCCTCAAGAACTGAAACCGGAACGGACGCGCCACCGATTACTGCTCGAGATTTTCCATCAATTGTGACGGTGCGGTTGATTAGTATTTCGTCCTCGGCGGTGTCAGATCCGAGCTCTTGAAGCCTGGCTAACAACTCTGGATTGGTGGTAAGAATCCTGCCCTCGACCAAAAGTTGTTGACTGCCACGACGCACAGTCGACGAATCTGCCCTGGCTCCAAGAAGCAAGCCCAAAGCAGTCAAGACCATTGTTTTACCTGCGCCAGTTTCCCCGGTAAGTGCGGTGAATCCAGGACCAAATTCGAGGTTTGCAGAACTAATAACGCCTATGTTTCGAATTCCAAGACTTGCAATCACTCAGCAGCCTCCGGGCCTCGCCACCCGATTACCGGGAGCTCAAATTTCCTAACCAGCCGGTCGCTGAATGGAGCGTCTGTTAAAATAACCATTGGGACAGCTATTTCACTCTTCTTGACTTCGATTCTCGACCCTGGACCCAAGTCCGTGGACCTCCTGCCGTCGCACCAAACCACTCCGGCACTCGGCGAGCGCCTCAGTACCTCTATTGCAAGTTCAGAATCTGGAGCGACCACCAGTGGCCTCGCGAATAGAGCATGCGCTGAGATGGGAACAAGCATCATCGCCTGCACGTCCGGCCAAATAACTGGACCACCAACACTGAAAGCGTAGGCGGTTGATCCGGTTGGAGTGCTGACTAATACTCCATCGCAACCAAATGAAGAGACCGGTCTCGAATCAACCTCGACAACCACCTCTAACACACGTTCGCGTGAACTCTTCTCAACGGAAACTTCGTTGAGGGCCCAGCTCTCAAAAACGAGTTTGGATCCCTGAAATACCTTCACATCAAGGGCCACTCGGTGCCCAACCTTGTACTTTTTTGCCGACATTGCCTGAAGAACTTCGGTTAGGTCATCGAGTTCGGCCTCGGCCATGAAGCCGACGTGCCCGAAATTGATTCCAAGAATGGGTGCCCCTTGAGAACGGGTAAGTTCAGCAGCCCTAAGAATCGAACCATCTCCTCCTAGCACAAGCACGATTTCTAGTTCTTGATTGGTGAACAGGTCCTTATCTGAAGGGGCATTTTCGAACTGAGACCGAAGTCTTCCGATATCCTCGGCTGCAAAAACGCAGTGCATTCCCAAAGCCTCAAGGCTCGCGCACGCGTCTAGCGTTCTCTGTAGCTGCCCAGCAGACTCAGCAGAGGAAACCACCAGAACGTTTCTCGTCATTGGCAACCTTTCGAACCCCTTAAGACTAGTAACTGATTGCGAAAATTAGGTATCAGTTGTCAACAGGAGCATTCACCAAAAGAATCCTCGCTAGGCCTTGGAGAAGAGACTATCCACTAACCGCTGCTCCACTCCATAATCAAGGGGTTCAAACCCCATGAGGGAAAGATACTCAATGTTGCCGTTAGTTCCCTTGATTGGTGATTCGACGAGTCCGTGACATTGCAGCCCATCGTCCTTGGCGCCCTTGAGCACCTGCTCCACAGCGCGCTTGCGTTCGTTGCGGCTCGACACCACACCGGTAGCACTGAGTGAGTGCTTCCCAACTTCGAACTGCGGTTTGATGAGCCATATCTGCTTTGAATTAGGGGCCAGTTCAACCAGCTTTTGACTGACAAGTGTGAGAGAAATAAAGCTCAAGTCTGCGACCACCAGATAAAACGGCTCTGCTCCCACAGCATCGACTACCTGACCGACAGTCAAGTGCCGAAGGTTTTGACCCTCAAGGTTCACCACTCGAGGGTCATCCTTGATGAAATCAACTAGCTGGTTGTGGCCAACGTCGACTGCAAGCACCTTTTCCGCACCGTTTTCCAAGAGCACTTGAGTAAATCCACCGGTGGATGCGCCCGCATCTAGACATAGACCCTCTGGAACAATCCCGAATTCTCTTAGAGCATGAGCTAGCTTGTGACCAGCCCTAGAAACAAAATCAATCCCCTCGGATAGCACTACGTTGTCGTCCGGCTCGATCTTGCTGGAGGCCTTCTTGGCCAAGCGTCCATTTACGCTTATTCTGCCCGAAGTAATAAGTGCGCTGGCCTGTGACCTTGACCTTGCAAGTTCTCGAATTACAAGCTCGATGTCTAAGCGCTCGCTCAAAGCATATTCTTTTCAAGTTCTTGAACTATTTCGTCAATAGCTGAGATTTGCTGGTCAATCGCCAACTTTTCGATCTCAATTAGTCGCTGATCTAAGTTCTCAATAGCCATCTCTTGTCCTAGCTGTAGATGCTCGGGTCGACATCAAGTGAATAAATTGGTCTGCCGCTAGTCCAGATTAGGTGGCAAGCAGCCTTCAATGTCTCTAATGATTGGGGATTTCCAGAAACTACAACCACGCGATCACCAAGCAATTCAACGATAGCGTCACCACATTTAGCGCCCCGCTTGGTGCTCTTGGGAGATTGGTAGCGCTTGAACAAGCCAGTAAGGTCCTGCAGCATAAATTTAGGCCTGTCCTCGGGGTTGGCTGCCAAAAGTTCCTTCCGAGTCACAATGCCGGTCATCACCGCCACAGAATCAATTCCAGCGGTATTAGCTCCGCGAATATCAGTATCTAAACGGTCCCCCACCATCAAAGGATTCTTTATCCCCAGCTGCTTTAGGGCCTGGTCAAAGATCGGCCTGAAGGGCTTACCCGCTATTTCGGGAAGTATTCCAACAGCGGTATGTACGGCACCAACCAACGTTCCATTTCCGGGAGCTATGCCCTGCTCAACCGGCACTGTCCAGTCTTGATTCGTGGCAATCCAAATGGCACCGCCCTGAATCGCGAAAGATGCCTGAGCTAGCTCCTTCCAAGAGACATCGGGGCTGAAGCCTTGAATAACAGCAGCAGGCGCGTGCGACGCGTGGTCAACTACCTCAAAACCCTGCTCCGTCACTGCGTGCCTCAGGCCATCACCACCCACAACTAACACTTTTGAGCCCGCCGTTATCTTCGTCGCCAACAACATCACGCCTGCGCTAGCCGAGCTAACGATTTGTTTGGGCTTCGCGTTTATGCCGAAGCCCACAAGTTGCTCAGCTATGGTCTCAGGACGTCTAGAGGAGTTATTAGTTAGGTAGCCGACCTGAAGACCGGAATCGGTAGCTCTGTTGATCGACTCAACTGCATTTACAACTGCCTGCGCGCCTTGATAGACGACACCATCAAGGTCTAGCAACAGTGAGTCGTATTTACTTGCCAGCACCCCTCGGGCCTCTCCCCTTGTTGTCAGATCGTTTAAAATCTGGACGCTTAGAATGAGGCCGACTTGGACGATCTGGTCTATCCGAACGCTTGGCGTCAGGTCTACTTGGGCGGTCTGTACGATCGGTACGACTCGAAGCGGTAGATCTGTTAGGCCTATCAGGCCCATCCGTCCGATCAGGCCGTTCGGACCGACTTGGCCGATCTGGTCTATCCGAGCGCTTGGCGTCAGGTCGAGCTGGACGATCTGGTCTATCGGTACGATTCGAGGTGACAGATCTGTCAGGTCTCTCGGAACGGTCCGGGCGAATTGGTCGATCAGACCTACCTGGACCTCCTTCTCTCGGCGTGAACTTGCGATCGCCAGGAGTAGACCTTCTTTCAGTTTTATTGAATGCACCGGCTGGCTTCGCAGTTCTTTCAAAATCTTCACTGGTGGGAATGCTTATCTCCTCGAAGAGCTGAAATACCTCTTCGCCCTCCTCAGCCATAGCCATTTCGGCTCGGAGCGCCAGCTCGTCCCACTTGTCACCGTCGCTACCCGCCTCGCGAAGAGACTCGGCATAACTACGAAACAACAACGGGGACTGTTCAAAAATGCGTTTTGGATTTAGTTCGGGGATTTCCAGCTCTTGCACCGCTAGCTTCGCCTGTCCTAGATCGAGCCTCGCACCCGAAAGAGCAATGGCCAAATTAATCCGTACCCCGGTAGCTAACGTGGCTCGATCAATACCAACTGCGGCTTCTAGCGCTCGCTCCGGCCTTCCAAGACCTCGCTCTGAATCAACAATTAGTGGAAGCTGATCGTTGGAACCAGAGAGTCTTCGATGTGTTAATAATTCTCTGATGGCAAGCGCAAATTCGCCACTTGCATAGGCTGTAAGACCTAAGGTTTCGTGGACGATTGCAAGCCTGCCTGCTCTTCTTGAAGCGGCGAGGGCGTGCTTGTGGGCAAGAACGGGGTCGTCATCGATGAGCAAAGAAACCATCGCAAGGTGCCTCGCGACCATTTCTGCATTTTCGGCAGTAAGTGTTTTTAGCTGGACGCGGACTGAAATGTCAATGTCGTCTGGGGTTACCTGAGACGGTATGAGGGGCGATTTTTCCACGTTTTTGACTCGATGCACCCGGGTTTGCCACTCCGGACGCTCTTTATCGGTTCGCTCTCCGCGACCGCTAGGCCCCTCTTCATTGGGCCTAGGTCTTTTTCCACGTTGTTCCAAGATCGCTCCTAAAGAAAATCGCTTAAATAGAAATGGCCACCCCATAAGGAGTGGCCATTTCTAGAGTAAGTCCGGCGGTGTCCTACTCTCCCACAGGGTCTCCCCTGCAGTACCATCGGCGCTGAGAGTCTTAGCTTCCGGGTTCGGAATGTAACCGGGCGTTTCCCTCTCGCTATGGCCGCCGAAACACTATTGAGTTATGTGAATCGATTAAGCATAAGCTTATATTCGGTTCTCGACCATACCTCGAGAACCACACAGTGAACGCAAGCACAAATTTGAAGTTGTATCAAGTTATCGGGCTATTAGTACGGGTCAGCTCCATGCCTTTCAGCACTTCCACATCCCGCCTATCAACGCAGTAGTCTAGCTGCGACCCTCTCGACAATAAAGTCATGGAAATCTCATCTTGAAGCAGGCTTCCCGCTTAGATGCTTTCAGCGGTTATCCCTCCCAAACGTAGCTAATCAGCGGTGCACTTGGCAGTACAACTGACACACCAGAGGTTTGTCCAACCCGGTCCTCTCGTACTAGGGTCAGGTCTTCTCAAATTTCCTGCGCGCGCAGAGGATAGAGACCGAACTGTCTCACGACGTTCTGAACCCAGCTCGCGTGCCGCTTTAATGGGCGAACAGCCCAACCCTTGGGACCAACTACAGCCCCAGGATGCGACGAGCCGACATCGAGGTGCCAAACCATGCCGTCGATATGGACTCTTGGGCAAGATCAGCCTGTTATCCCCGAGGTACCTTTTATCCGTTGAGCGACAGCGCTTCCACAAGCCACTGCCGGATCACTAGTCCCGACTTTCGTCCCTGCTCGACTTGTCAGTCTCACAGTCAAGCTCCCTTGTGCACTTACACTCGACACCTGATTACCAACCAGGCTGAGGGAACCTTTGGGCGCCTCCGTTACTTTTTAGGAGGCAACCGCCCCAGTTAAACTACCCACCAGGCACTGTCCCGGAACCGGATCACGGTTCGCGGTTAGATATCCAGGGCTACAAGAGTGGTATTTCAACAATGACTCCACCGGAACTAGCGTCCAAGCTTCATAGTCTCCCACCTATCCTACACATGCAGCACCGAACACCAATACCAAGCTATAGTAAAGGTCACGGGGTCTTTTCGTCCTTCTGCGCGTAATGAGCATCTTCACTCATAGTGCAATTTCGCCGAGTTCGCGGTTGAGACAGTTGGGGAGTCGTTACGCCATTCGTGCAGGTCGGAACTTACCCGACAAGGAATTTCGCTACCTTAGGATGGTTATAGTTACCACCGCCGTTTACTGGGGCTTAAATTCTGAGCTTTGCCGAAGCTAACCCATCCTCTTAACCTTCCAGCACCGGGCAGGCGTCAGTCCGTATACATCGTCTTGCGACTTCGCACGGACCTGTGTTTTTGATAAACAGTCGCTCCCCACTGGTCTCTGCGGCCATACAGCGCTCCAACAGTAAATGTCTTCACGCCTCAGGCCCCCCTTCTCCCGAAGTTACGGGGGCATTTTGCCGAGTTCCTTAACCACGATTCTCTCGATCCCCTTAGTATTCTCTACTTGACTACCTGAGTCGGTTTGGGGTACGGGCAGTTTGAACCTCACGTCGATGCTTTTCTTGGCAGCATAGGATCACCCACTTCGTCCATAAGGACTCATCATCAGATCTCAGGCTATGTGAGAGACGGATTTGCCTATCTCTCGCCCTACATCCTTAAACGGGGACAACCATCGCCCCGCGGAGGCTACCTTCCTGCGTCACACCTGTTAATACGTTAACCGCACCAACATAGGGTCGTAGGCTCGTCTGCCCGCATCAGCCCGAAGGCATCAGCAAGCAGCTTCAGCTACTTAGCATTATTGGATTAGTTTGGGCGGTTCTTCACCGGTACGGGAATATCAACCCGTTGTCCATCGACTACGCCTGTCGGCCTCGCCTTAGGTCCCGACTTACCCAGGGCGGATTAGCCTGGCCCTGGAACCCTTAGTCATTCGGGGTGCGGGTTTCTCACCCGCATTTCGCTACTCATTCCTGAATTCTCACTCGTGTGGCGTCCACGGCTGGGTCACCCCGCCGCTTCGCTCGCCACACGACGCTCTCCTACCCATCTGTACGCCTGGATCTTGCGACCTAGCAATGTACAAATGCCACAACTTCGGTGACTTGCTTGAGCCCCGTTATATTGTCGGCGCGGAATCACTTGACCAGTGAGCTATTACGCACTCTTTTAATGGTGGCTGCTTCTAAGCCAACATCCTGGTTGTCTATGCGACTCCACATCCTTTCCCACTTAGCAAGCGCTTAGGGACCTTAGTTGGTGGTCTGGGCTGTTTCCCTTTCGACTACGAAGCTTATCCCCCGCAGTCTCACTGCCTTGTTCTAACTCTCTGGCATTCGGAGTTTGGCTAACGTCAGTAACCTTTTAGGGCCCATCGGCTATCCAGTAGCTCTACCTCCAGAGAGAAACACAAGACGCTGCACCTAAATGCATTTCGGAGAGAACCAGCTATCACGAGGTTTGATTGGCCTTTCACCCCTATCCACAGCTCATCCCCTCCATTTTCAACTGAAGTGGGTTCGGTCCTCCACGACGTCTTACCGTCGCTTCAACCTGGCCATGGATAGATCACCTCGCTTCGGGTCTAGAACCTGCGACTAAAGCGCCCTATTCAGACTCGCTTTCGCTACGCCTCCCCCTCTCGGGTTAAGCTCGCCACAGATCACTAACTCTCAGGATCATTCTTCAAAAGGCACGCCGTCACCAGAACATGCTGGCTCCGACGGATTGTAAGCACACGGTTTCAGGTACTATTTCACTCCCCTCCCGGGGTACTTTTCACCTTTCCCTCACGGTACTTGTCCGCTATCGGTCAATAGGTAGTATTTAGGCTTACGAGGTGGTCCTCGCAGATTCACACAGAATTTCACGGGTTCCGTGCTACTTGGGATACTTCTCGAGCGGAAATAACGTTTCGACTACGGGGTTCGCACCCTCTATGACTGGCCGTTCAAGACCATTCGTCTACATCATTTACCTACTCGTGCAGATCAGCAGATCTGCAGAGAAGTCCCGCAACCCCAAACATGCAACGCCTGCTGGCTATCACACATGTCTGGTTTGGCCTCTTCCGCGTTCGCTCGCCACTACTAACGGAATCACTGTTGTTTTCTCTTCCTGTGGGTACTGAGATGTTTCACTTCCCCACGTTCCCTCTACCTGTCCTATACATTCAGACAGGAGTAACTGGATCTAGTCCAGCTGGGTTTCCCCATTCGGAAATCCTCGGATCAAAGTTTGTTTATCAACTCCCCGAGGCTTATCGCAGATTACTACGTCCTTCATCGGCTCCTATTGCCAAGGCATCCACCGTGTGCTCTTTGAAACTTGACACACAAAGATGATCTATCACGAATAAATTCGCGATAAATCGTTGACCTGGAATAAATCCAGGTCTAAAGATGCTCGCGTCCACTATGTAGTTCTCAAAGTACGGGCGGTTCCGCATTCGTGAGTTTCCTCACTCAATACGAACCTGACCATGCAGAGTCGAAACTCGAAATGGCCCCTGGGTTATCGTTTCCGATCCCCAAGGACCCAACAGCGTGCTAACCACAAACTCCTCCAACAAGTTTCCGACCCGTAAGGGCGTACTACTTGTTGGATTTGTTCAAAAATTCCATGTAATGTTCCACCCGTGAGCTGACCAGTTGCAGGACGTATGCCTGCAAGTGGCTCTCTATTTGAAGAACCGAAGTTCTTCGAGATGCTCCTTAGAAAGGAGGTGATCCAGCCGCACCTTCCGGTACGGCTACCTTGTTACGACTTAGTCCCAATTACCCATCCCACCTTCGACGGCTCCCTCCTTGCGGTTAGGCCACCGGCTTCGGGTGTTATCGACTTTCGTGACTTGACGGGCGGTGTGTACAAGGCCCGGGAACGTATTCACCGTAGCGTTGCTGATCTACGATTACTAGCGACTCCGACTTCATGAGGTCGAGTTGCAGACCTCAATCCGAACTGAGACCGGCTTTTTGGGATTCGCTCCACCTTACGGTATTGCAGCCCTCTGTACCGGCCATTGTAGCATGCGTGAAGCCCAAGACATAAGGGGCATGATGATTTGACGTCATCCCCACCTTCCTCCGAGTTGACCCCGGCAGTATCCCATGAGTTCCCACCATTACGTGCTGGCAACATAGGACGAGGGTTGCGCTCGTTGCGGGACTTAACCCAACATCTCACGACACGAGCTGACGACAACCATGCACCACCTGTATACAGACCTTGCGGGGAGCGTATTTCTACGCTTTTCCTGTATATGTCAAGTCTTGGTAAGGTTCTTCGCGTTGCGTCGAATTAATCCGCATGCTCCGCCGCTTGTGCGGGCCCCCGTCAATTCCTTTGAGTTTTAGCCTTGCGGCCGTACTCCCCAGGCGGGGTGCTTAATGTGTTAACTTCGTCACGGACCACGTGGAATGTGGCCCACAGCTAGCACCCACCGTTTACGGCGTGGACTACCAGGGTATCTAATCCTGTTTGCTCCCCACGCTTTCGCTCCTCAGCGTCAGTTACAGCCCAGAGATGTGCCTTCGCCATTGGTGTTCCTCCTGATATCTGCGCATTCCACCGCTACACCAGGAATTCCCATCTCCCCTACTGCACTCTAGCCTGCCCGTACCCACTGCAAGTTCGAGGTTGAGCCTCGAAATTTCACAGCAGACGCGACAAGCCGCCTACGAGCTCTTTACGCCCAATAATTCCGGACAACGCTTGCACCCTACGTATTACCGCGGCTGCTGGCACGTAGTTAGCCGGTGCTTTTTCTGCAGGTACCGTCACTTTCGCTTCTTCCCTGCTAAAAGAGGTTTACAACCCGAAGGCCTTCGTCCCTCACGCGGCGTTGCTGCATCAGACTTGCGTCCATTGTGCAATATTCCCCACTGCTGCCTCCCGTAGGAGTCTGGGCCGTGTCTCAGTCCCAGTGTGGCCGGTCACCCTCTCAGGCCGGCTACCCGTCGTCGCCTTGGTGAGCCTTTACCTCACCAACTAGCTGATAGGTCGCGAGCTCATCCTTGACCGAAATTCTTTCTTCCTCAATGGATGCCCACCGAGGAAAGTATCCGGTATTAGCTACAGTTTCCCGCAGTTATCCCAGAGTCAAGGGCAGATTGCTCACGTGTTACTCACCCGTTCGCCACTATTTCACCGGAGCAAGCTCCAGCTTCATCGTTCGACTTGCATGTGTTAAGCACGCCGCCAGCGTTCGTCCTGAGCCAGGATCAAACTCTCCGTAAAAATCAATTCTGCCGATAAATCGGCAAAGCTTTTACGAACGCCTCGGAAATGAGGCGATCAATTTGATTTGGCTTTCGAACTGTCTACTGACAATTCTGTTTTGTATCTTTATCCAAAAAGGATCTCTGCAGGAACAAGTTCCTGCCGAGGTTTTTGGCATTACATAGTGCACGCTGTTGAGTTCTCAAAGATCGGATGCTTCTGTGATTTCCCTTCCGGGTCCTGCGCAGAGCAACTTCTCAAGTCTACCGATTTTGGGGAGGCTGTCAACTTCTGGTTACCCAGTTGTTTCAAGCGATTTCCCTAGTTGGAAGGCCTAAATCCTAGACACTAAAACATCTGGCCACAAGGGCCAAAAATTAGTACTTGGACGTGTTGTACGTGAGCCGGCGATCTCAATCGAATCCTGCCAAACTTTGGTCAACTCGGGAAAGCTTAGTCACGATTTCATAACCTTGTCAAATCCAAGTTAGAACGGCGTGTCCTAGTCAAAAAATAACCCGGCCAAAGACTTTTTCCCACGGGACAAAACCGCTACTTTTCCAGGTAAATACTGGTCTATCAGTGCCAACTCGTCGGTTATCTTGACCTTGTTGACGCTTACCGATCCTTGAGCAATTGCTCGGCGCGCTTGCCCATTTGATTCGACTAACCCGGACTCCACCAACGCAGCCACAACTGAGATACCTATTTCACAATTGAAATTCGGTAGTTCGCCGAGCGCAGTCCTTAGTGTTTCGGGATCAAGATCGGTAAGCTCACCCTGGCCAAATAGCGCCTGAGAAGCCGCCTCAGCGGCTAAGGCCTCTTTTTCCGAGTGCACTAGCTCTGTGACCGCAAGGGCCAGCCTGCGCTGGGCTGCACGCTTATAGGGCTCTGCTGAGACCTCTTGAGCGTATTCCTCAATCTGACTGCGGGTAAGAAAAGTAAAAACCTTTAGCCGGTCTACGACATCGGCGTCATCGGTGTTCAGCCAAAACTGATACATCGCATACGCACTGGTGAGATCTTTATCAAGCCAAACGGCATTGCCCTCGGACTTGCCAAATTTTTTTCCGTCGGCGTTTGTGATCAGCGGCGTGGCAATCAGATGAACGCTTTTGCCCTCAACCCGATGAATTAGATCTGCCCCGGAGGTGAGGTTCCCCCATTGATCGCTGCCACCGGTCTGTAGAACACATCCGTGGCGCTTGTAAAGCTCTAAGAAGTCAAGGCCCTGAAGGATCTGATAACTGAACTCGGTGTAACTGATTCCGTTTTCGGAATTCAACCTCGCACTCACGGCATCCTTGGCAAGCATCTTGCCCACTCGATAGTGCTTACCGATGTCTCTCAAAAAATCGATGGCGCTGTATTGGCTCGTCCAATCGAGATTGTTTACCATCGTTGCCTTGTTCTTACCCTCGAATGATAAAAACTTTCGATTCTGATCCGCCAGTTTCTCAACCCAGCTGGCGACAGTCTGTCTATCGTTCAGCGTTCGCTCCGAAGTCGGCTTTGGGTCACCTATCAGGCCAGTTGCCCCACCAACTAAAGCCAGCGGGTGATGCCCGGCCAATTGCAGTCGCCGCATGGTAAGCAGTTGCACCAGGTTTCCTAGGTGAAGGCTCGGTGCGGTTGGGTCAAAACCGCAGTAGAAGGTAATGGGTTGCCTTAACACGTTTTTCAGTGCGTCGGCATCGGTTGAGAGCGCAATCAGCCCTCGCCAATTCAACTCGTCAAGCACGTGTGCGAATGAAGAGTCATTTTTTTGGGCTGAAAGTGTTGCTGAGTCAGCCACTAGCCCCTCCGATGCGGCACGAGTTTACGAAGCGCGACTAGCTGATCGATGACCTGGGACGAAGAAGTGCCTCCGGTGCCATTTCTTGCCTCTATCGAACCCGAAACCTTCAGCGTTTTTCTGACCTCTGGGGTCAAGTGCTTGGAGACCTTTTTTAACTGCTCATCGCTGACCTGATCCAGCTCTAGCTCGTTCGCCTCACAGAACTGAACTAGCTGCCCGGTAATTTCGTGCGCATCTCGGAACACGACCCCTTGCTTTACAAGCCACTCTGCAACATCGGTTGCCAGCGAGAAGCCCTTGGGGGCCAGGGATTCCAAACGTTCTTTGTCAAAAGTCAAAGTTGCGATCATGCCGGTGAATGCAGGAAATATAAGCATCAAAGAGTCAAAAGAGTCAAACATCGGCTCTTTGTCTTCTTGCAGGTCTCGGTTGTAGCTCAAAGGCAAGCCCTTTAGCGTGGCCAAAAGCCCGGCTAGGTTCCCAATAAGCCTTCCAGATTTACCTCTTGTTAGCTCGGCAATGTCCGGGTTCTTTTTTTGCGGCATGATCGAAGATCCGGTTGAGAACTCGTCGGCAAGGGTCGCGTAACCAAACTCGAAAGAAACCCAGGCAATTATCTCTTCGCTTATTCTTGAAAGGTCAATTCCAATCAGACTGAGAATGAATACGAACTCCGCGACTAAGTCGCGGCTGCTGGTGGCGTCCATGCTGTTTTCGTTAACACCATTGAACCCAAGCTCTTCGGCCACAATCTTTGGATCTAACCCAAGAGTGCTGCCGGCTAATGCCCCAGCTCCGTAAGCCGATCGACTTGCTCTTTTCCGCCAATCCTCTAGGCGCTGCAGGTTGCGCACCTGAGGCCATGCATGTGCCAATAAGTGATGCGAAAGTAAAACCGGCTGTGCATGCTGAAAATGAGTCCTGCCGGGCATTGCTACGCCGATGTGATTCTCGGCCTTACTGCAAAGAGCATCCAAGTAGTCAAGAACCTGAGCCTCGATTGCGCTCGACGCATCCAGCATGAAGCTTCTGATTAGCGTGGCAATCTGGTCATTGCGCGAGCGACCTGCTCTGATCTTCCCTGCCAGTTGGGCTCCGGCTATTTGAATTAGTCCGCGCTCTAGAGCTGCGTGGACATCTTCTTCAGTTGGCTTGGGCACAAAAGAACCCGCTTGAACCCGCTTAGTCAGCTCAGCGACTGCCTTTTTCAGAACGACAAGCTCGTCCTTTGAGAGATATCCTGCGGCTTGAAGTGCCACCAGGTGAGCCGAAGTGCCCTTTAGGTCATAGGTTGCTAGCCGCCAGTCAAAATGCGTCGACTTGGAAAGCGCCTCGAGCGCCTCGCTCGGGCCTCCGGCAAACCGACCTCCCCAGAGAGAGTCTTTACTTTGCGCCATTTCTACCCATTTCTTGTTATCTAAAGTTTAGTTTTGTTCGGCAAGCCATGCCATCAAAGCTTTTTGAGCATGAAGTCGATTTTCGGCTTCCTGCCAAACCCTGGACTGGCTGCCGTCAATAACCTCGGCACTAACCTCGAAGCCCCTGTAAGCAGGCAGGCAGTGCAGAAATATCGCGTCCTTAGCCGCCTTGGCCATCAACGCCGAATCGACCGTGAAAGCTTCAAAAACCAAAGCACGCTCCTGGGCTTGGTCCTCCATGCCCATGGAGACCCAGGTGTCGGTGACTACCACGTGAGCACCCAGAACGGCCTCGGCAGGATCTGTCGACTCCGTAATTTTGCCACCGATGTTGTCAGCAATCTGTTTAGCCCGTTCCAAAACTGCCCGGTCTGGACCGTAGCCATCCGGGGCGGCAACTGAAACATCCATGCCCGCCATCGCGCAGGCGACAAGGTAGCTGTTTGCCATGTTGTTGTTGGCGTCTCCAACATAAGCAAGCTTTAGCCCTTCGGTCTTTCCGAAGCACTCTTTTATCGTCATAAGATCTGCCAATAACTGACAGGGATGCCAGCTATCACTCAGCGCATTAATAACTGGCACCGAAGAATTAGCTGCCATTTCATCGAGGCCAGCCTGCGAATAGGTGCGCCAAACTATCTGAGCGACCTGTCGCTCAAGAACTTTGGCGGTGTCAGCTACCGATTCTTTTTTGCCCAACTGCGACACTCCGCTGTCAATTATCAGCGGCACTCCCCCGAGATCTGAGATCCCAACTGCGAAAGACACTCTTGTCCTGGTGGAGGTCTTGTCAAAAATAACCGCCACGGTTTGAGGTCCGGCAAAAGGCTTTTCACTAAACCGGTCTGCCTTTAGCTTGATAGCTCTGTCAATAATCGCAGCCTGCTGAGCCGATGTTATGTCATCGTCTTTCAAAAAATGCTTGGTCAATTTATCCCTAACTCGTTACCTGGGTTCCAACCCCGGCTTTGGTGAAGATCTCCAGCAAAATGCTATGAGGTTGCCTACCGTCGATGATGTGAGCCTTCGGGACACCGCCTTGAACAGCGCGCAGGCAGGCTTGCATCTTTGGAATCATGCCCGATTCCAACCTTGGCATGAGTTCGGTTAGCTCTTCGACGCTTATCTCTGACAAGAGCGAATCGATCTCTGGCCAGTTCGCGTAGAGACCCGGAACATCTGTCAGGACCATCAGCTTGTCCGCTCCAAGCGCTATCGCGAGCGCCGAAGCAGCTAGGTCTGCATTCACGTTCAAGAGTTGACCGGAGTTCGAAGGTGCGATAGAAGAAATAACAGGAACCTTGCCTTGATCCAGTGCCTGCAATACCGCCCTCGGGTTTACGGTCTTCACCTCTCCTACGAGCCCTAAATCGACCTCACCGGTTGGAGTTTGACCCTTTACCTTCGCGGCTCTAAACAAGGAATCATCCTCACCGGAAAGTACCACCGTCTGAGCTCCGGATTCTTCAATCAGGCTTGCCAGATTCGACGAGATCTGATTTCTAAGCACGTCTCTCACCACGGAGATTGTTTTCTCATCCGTATATCTCATCCCAGCGCGGAATTCGCTTTCCATCCCAAGCTCGGCAAGCCTGGCGGTTATCTGAGGTCCGCCTCCATGAACCACAACCGGCTTAATGCCGACGAACCGAAGATATGCCATGTCCTGAGCGAATGCCAGTTGGAGCTGTTGATCAACCATTGCGTTCCCGCCGAACTTCACCACGACTATCCGGCCGTGGAACTCGCGCAGCCAGTCAAGCGACTCAATAAGTGTCTCGGCCTTGAGCCTTGCCAGTGCCTGATCGGTATTCGCTGGAATCATTAGCTTGAGTATGCGCTGTTCTCTTCAACGTAGCTGTGGGTTAGGTCATTGGTGACTACCGTAGCGCTGAGGTTGCCAGCGTGAAGATCTATCAACACTTCAACCTCTTTGCTACTCAAATCCACCTTTGACCTATCTTCGGCAGGCTCCCCCTTGGAGGAAATCAACACTGAGTTGATCGACACGTCTATCCCGTAGGGGTCGAATTCCGCTGAGGTTGTTCCGACCGCCGCCAAAATTCTGCCCCAGTTCGGGTCCTTGCCAAAAATGGCTGCCTTAAACAAGTTATTGCGCGCTACTGCGCGCGAGACTTCAAGTGCATCTTCTTCGCTGGCAGCACCGCGAGTGGTGATGTGAATGTTGTGGCTGGCACCCTCGGCATCAACTAATAGCCTTAGCGCAAGTTCTTTACAAAGTTCAGTCAGCAATTCTGTGAACTCAACTAAGTCAGGGGTCTTCTGACTCGCACCCGATGACATCAATGTCACTTGGTCGTTTGTGGACATGCAACCGTCCGAATCCAGCCGATCAAAACTCACTCGCGTGGCAGCCCTCAGAGCAGTATCTAGTTGCTCACTGCTCAGAACAGCATCGGTGGTGATAACCACGAGCATTGTGGCAAGCCCCGGCGCCAGCATTCCAGCGCCCTTGGCCATTGCTCCCAGGCTCCAGCCGTCAGCACTTGATCTTGTGGCTAGCTTCGGCACGGTGTCGGTAGTCATAATTGCGTTAGCCGCGTCTTGTCCGCCGGATGCAGAAAGTGCCTCGAAAGCCGAAGTGACCCCACCCAACAGCATGGCTCGGTTCAGCTGCTCTCCGATTAGACCAGTGGAGCAAACAACCACTTCGGCCGCAGCAACTCCGGTAAGTTCCGCAACCTTCTCAGCGGTTGCATGGGTAGTTTGAAACCCTTGCGCGCCGGTATAGCAGTTTGCTCCTCCAGAGTTCAAAACCACTGCCTTTGCTTGGCCACCAGCGATAACCTGCTTGGACCAAATAATTGGATTTGCCAGACAACGGTTGGTTGTAAACACAGCCGCCACGGCATTGCTTGGGCCCTGATTGACCACAAGTGCGACATCGAGGCCGCCGTTGGCCTTCAAGCCGGCTGCGACTCCGGCGGCCAAAAATCCTTTGGGCTCAATAACGCTCAAGGGGCAACTCCGATTGTGCTGAGGCCAACCTGCTCGGTCAAGCCAAGCGCAATGTTCATGCATTGAATTGCCGCGCCGGCAGTGCCCTTTACTAAATTGTCAATCACGCTCACAACAGTTACTTTCTGAGCGTGCTCATCAAAAGCAAGAGAAATCTGAGCGTTGTTCGTTCCCAAAACATTTGCTGTTCGTGGCAGTTGCCCCTCGGGCAGCAGCTGAACAAAGCTTTCATCACCGTAAGCATTCTGGTAAACCTCGCGCAGATATTCCAGCGAGAAGCGACTCGCCGGCTTTGCGGTGTTGACGGCCAAAATTCCTCTGGACATCGGCACCAGCACCGGAGTCATTGAAACCGTAACGGGTTTGCCCGCTGCCAGTGACAAGTTCTGCTCAATTTCTGGCGTGTGACGGTGAGTGCCACCCACGCCATATGCTCGAGCGGACCCAAGCACCTCGGCCGCCAATAAATCAATGCTGCTGGCCTTTCCTGCTCCAGAGGTTCCGACTGACAAAACCGAAACAATGTCATCGGGTTCTATTAGCCCAGCTGCCAATGCCGGGGCAAGCGCCAGCGAAACTGCGGTTACGTTGCAGCCTGGAATTGCCAAGCGCCTGACTTCCCGAAGCTCGGTTCTTAGTTTTCCGCCGGTTGCCAATGTCAGCTCGGGTAATCCATATGGCCAAGAGCCAGCGTGGCTAGTTTGGTAGTAACTTTCCCAAGCAACCGGGTCTTGCAGCCTAAAGTCGGCCCCGCAGTCAATCACCATCACGTGGGTCGGAAGCTGCTCTGCCAGTTCAGCGCTCTTGGTGTGAGGCAGTGCAAGAAAGACCACTTCGTGACCAGCGAGGTTTTCGACGGTAGTCTCCACAATAACTCGATCAGCAAACTCTGGAATGTGAGGCTGAAGCTCCCCAAGACCGTGACCGACATTACTGTGGCCAGTAACCGCTCCAAGGTCGAGCATCGGATGAGCTGCTATCAGGCGCAGCAGCTCTCCGCCGACGTATCCGCTTGCTCCAGCAACTGCAACCTGAATAGTCATTTAGCCCCTTAGAGTCGCGCCGAATTGCTGGTTTGCAAGCTGAACAGCCTTGTCCCTGGCCGAAGTTGCTTCTGCTTGTGTAAGAGTGCGATCCGGAGATCGGAACCTAAGCGAAAACGTTAGTGATTTTTGACCGGCTTCCAGCCCTTTGCCTCGGTAATCATCCACTAGGCGAATCTCTTCCAAAAGATCACCGGCTCCGGTCACGATGCTTTGAATCAAATCAGCAGCACTGACGGCAATTGCCACCACGAGGGAAAGGTCCTGAGTGGCGGCAGTCATAACGCCGATCTCATTGGCCTGCACTAGATCTGGGGCTAACGCAAAAATCTCATCAAGGTTTATTTCAAAAACGCCCACCGATCTCGGGAGGTGATTTTGGGAAGCTAAATCAGGATGAATCTCTCCCACGAACCCCACGACCGTCCCAGAAACCAACACGTTCGCCGAACGTCCTGGGTGTAGACCTGGGAGTTCAAGCTGCTTCAAATCAAACGAAACCGCGGACTGCTGCATGATTGCCTCCACTGCTCCAAGAGCTTGAGGATAGCCAGCTGTTATCGAATGCTGCCCCGGGCTTTGAGGTAACCAGTTACCTGCCAGCAAGCCGGAAATCAATCTGGGCTGTGACGGTATAGAAGCTTTTAGCGCTGAAAGTGCCTGCTCCGAAGGTCGCTCGTTGCCTGCCGGCAGTAGCGTCACGGGGCTCGCACCATCTGAAATAAAGACCGAACCCTCTTCCACCAAAGCTATGTCGGTAGATCCGCGAGATATGTTCCTGGCCGCAGCCGCAATCAACCCTGGGATCAGAGAGGTTCTGAGGAAGGAAGCCTCGGACTGCATGGGGTTTTCAAGTTCGACAGCATCGAATGAGCCCATCCAGCTGTTTTGCTCCGCAGAGACAAACGGATAGTTCAAGACCTCGACAAATCCGGCACCGACGAGCGTGGGTAGCACACGACGACGCAGTTTCTGTCTGGATGTAAGACCGCGACCCGAAGGCGCCACTGGGAGCTTGGATGGTATTTTGTCGTAACCGACTAGTCTTGCGACCTCTTCGACCAAATCAGTCTTGTGGGTGATGTCAGGACGCCAGCTTGGCGCCGTCACGCTCAGTAGATCTCCGGTTTTTTCAACCGTGCAACCAATGTCCTCGAGGCTAACAATCACCTCCTGGGCTGAATACTCAAATCCCACTAATTGGGATGGGTAATCGATTCTCATTTCAATCTTTGGCGACCCGATTTGGCTTGAGTACTCTGCTCCGATGCCACTGAAACTGCCGGATGCAAGCTGGTTTAATAATTTGGCCGCCCTAGAAGCTGCGGCCCTGGAAATTGAGCCATCCACCCCGCGCTCAAATCGCTTTGAGGCCTCGGATGGCAGCTTATGGCGCCTAGCGCTCCTAGCAATCGAAATCGGGTCGAAAATTGCAGCCTCAATCAGAACTGACTTCGTTGTTGCGCCCACCTCGGTCCTGGAACCACCCATAACTCCGGCAATACCGATTGGACCCTGTTCATCGCAGATCAGAAGATCTTCTTTGTCAAGCTTTCTGGTTTTTTGATCGAGTGTCACCAATTCTTCGCCCGCTCTTGCTCGTCGAACGCTTATGCCGCCGACCAGCTTGTCCAGATCGTAGGCATGGAGCGGCTGACCGAGCTCGAGCATGACGTAGTTGGTGATGTCCACTGCGATTGAAATTGAGCGCATTCCAGCAAGTTTTAGCCGGTTAGCCATCCAACCTGGAACCTTAGCTGCGGCGTCCAGGCCTGAGACTCCGACTAGGACAAATTGACTGCAGCCGGCCTTACCGTGAATTGGGGCATCGTCGTTGACATGAAGTTCAAATCCTGAGCCAGTGACCGGCTCAATTGCAAGAACTGGGTCTTGAAATTTCATTCCGGTCGCGTGCGAATACTCCCTTGCAATACCCCGAATTGAAAGACAATAACCGCGGTCTGGGGTCACGTTCACCTCGGCGGCAGATTCGTCCAAGCCAAGTAACTCAATGGCGTCGAGCCCAATTTGAGGATCCATGCCAATAGAACTAAGAACTAGTATTCCCTCGTGCTCATCTCCCAGCCCGAGCTCCCTGGAAGAAGCAATCATTCCGTCCGAAACGTGTCCGTAGGTTTTCCTCGCTGCAATTTCAAACCCTCCGGGCAAAACCGCACCCGGCAGGCTAACGACAACCTTGTCTCCAACCGAAAAGTTAGCCGCACCGCAGACAATTCGTCTGATTGCTTGGTCGCCCGAAGTTGCGACTCTAACCTGACACCAGCGAATGGTTTTGCCGTTTTTTTGTTCTTCGGGTTCGAAAGACAACACCTCGCCAACCACCACGGGACCTGAGATATCTCCGCCGTGAGCGCCTTCTTCTTCAAGGCCTACTTTCACCAGCTCCGCCATAACGTCATCCGGTGTGGCTTTTGAATCAAGCTCAACCATTTCGCCGAGCCATCTAAGCGGAATCCTCATCTAGATCACCGATCCAAACTGGGTGGAGAATCGAATATCGGCTTCCACCATGTCGTGCATGTCCTTCACGCCGTTTCTAAACATTAAAGTTCGCTCAATGCCCATGCCAAAGGCGAATCCAGAGTAAACCTCGGGGTCAATTCCTGCCGCAAGTAAAACATTTGGATTGACCATGCCGCAGCCACCCCACTCAACCCAACGCGGTCCACCCTTAGCATCAGGGTGCCAAACATCAAGCTCCGCGGAGGGCTCAGTGAAAGGGAAAAAACTGGGACGCAATCGAATCTTGGCCTCGCTGCCAAACATCACTCTGGCAAAGTGCTCCAGAGTTCCGCGGAGATTCGCCATGGTGAGACCTTTATCAATCGCCAAGCCCTCCACCTGATGGAATACCGGCGTATGAGTGGCATCTAACTCGTCGGTTCGAAATACTCTGCCAGGACACAGCACGTATACCGGGAGTTCACGCTGAAGCAAAGACCTCACCTGCACTGGAGAGGTGTGAGTACGAAGCAACAGGTGATTCTCCACTGGCTTCACAAAAAAAGTATCCTGCATCGCTCTGGCCGGGTGATCAGGATGAAAATTCAAAGCATCAAAATTGAACCACTCATTTTCAAGCTCTGGACCATCGGCTATTTCCCAACCCATGCCAACAAAAACATCACTCACCTGGTCCATTAGTAGCGACAGTGGATGCCTCGCGCCCAACTTTAAATACTTCGGTGCTGCGGTCATGTCCACTTTTTCGGAAGCAAGAGCTTCAGTGTCGGCTCTAGCCTGAAGCTTTAGTTCCTTTTCGGCAAAGGCCTCGTTAATCTGGGCTCTTGCGCCCCCGACCAATTTACCGGCCTCAGCCTTTTGGTCGTTGGGGACTGCCTTGATCAGGGCATTCAGCTTGCTGATGGGTGAACTTTCCCCGACAATCTGAGCCTTCTGGCCCTTCAGGGCTGTTAGGTCTTCTATGGCCGCAAGCACGCTAAGCGTGTCTTGCAGCGCGGCGGCTACTATTTCGGGAGTTAATTTCTCGGACACCGGCACAAGTTTAGCGATTAGTGTGCTGAGCAACCGCAGTGAAATACAGGCAAATTGCAGCCGCTGTTCCAAGGTTCAAGGATTCTGCGGCACCATAAATAGGCAGCGACAGAGTTTTATCAGCGCCTTTCGCGACTTCGCTAGTGACACCGTGAGCCTCATTACCAAAAATCCAAGCGGTCGGCTTGGCCATTTCGACAACCGAAACCTGAGTCACATCCTGGCCTAGAGAGCTGGAAGAAAAAACCTGCATACCAGCTAGCTTGAGGGTCTTGATCGCGTCGGCTAAGTCTTGATCGACAACAATCGGCACATTGACAATGCTGCCAGCGGTGGACCTGATTACCTTCGGGTTATAGACATCTACCGAGTCAGGGCTAAGCACGATCCCATCAGCGCCAGCTGCGTCAGCGGCTCTGATTATTGACCCGAGATTACCTGGGTCTCTTCCTTGATCAATCAGCGCCAAAAGCACGGGCTTTCTAGCAAGCAATTCCTCGAAGGTCAGATCCAAGTGGTGAACTACGGCCACAACACCCTGTGGTGTTCTGGTGTCAGCTATTTTGTCCATGACCTGGTCAGAGACTTCAACGATAGATAGTCCCAAGGTGGCAAAGTCGGCCAGGAGCTCACGGTGGCGCTCCCACGCCGAAGACGTCACGAAGATTTCCTCGATAAGCTCGGGCGATTTCTCAAGCTCCTTCAAGCCTTGGGGTCCCTCAAGCAAAAAGAGCCCGGTTTCATACCGGGCGTCTTTTCGATTTAGTCGAACAATCCCCTTGACCCTGTTAGATCTGGGATCGTCCAGCATTAGCTAACCTTTTGAGCGTTCACGTCCTTTGGCAATGCGGCCTTAGCCGATGCAACCAAAGTTGCGAAAGACTTTGCGTCATGAATTGCCATGTCGGACAAAATTCTACGATCGACTTCGATACCGGCAAGGTTGAGCCCTTGAATGAGGCGGTTGTAGGTCATTCCGTTTAGACGTGCCGCAGCATTGATGCGCTGAATCCATAGTCTGCGGAAGTCACCCTTGCGCTTACGACGGTCGTTGTAGGCATAAACAAGCGAGTGCAATAGCTGCTGCTTGGCCTGACGATAAAGCCTGGAACGTTGGCCGCGGTAACCCTTGGCGCGTTCGAGGGCAACTCTGCGCTTTTTGTGCGAGTTGACGGCGTTTTTTATTCTTGCCATTTTCTTACTCCTTCTTAGCCAGCCCTATCGGCCGAGCTGCCTCTTAAGCTTCTTGAAATCTGCGGGTGAAACCACCTGGTCGGCGTTCAGTCGACGCTTGCGCCTGGAGGACATGTGCTCCAGATTGTGTCGCATATTAATCTGCTGCTTCATCAGCTTGCCGCTGCCAGTAAAGCGGAAACGCTTTTTGGCGCCCGAGTGGGTCTTCATCTTCGGCATGAGCTCTCCTTTTAGTTCTCTTGCTCCACAGCAGGCTTCTGCTGTGCTTTTTTAGCCTCTGCTCGCGCTTCGGCCTTATTTTTGAGCGGACCTATAACCATGACCATGCTTCGGCCATCGATTGATGGGTTCGACTCAACTGTTCCAAATTCGGTAACTTGGTCAGCTAGCTTCCTCAGTAACTTGACTCCCATTTCGGGTCGAGACTGCTCTCTACCTCGAAACACGACCATGACTTTGACTTTGTCGCCAGCCTTGAGGAACTTTCGAACCTGTCCAGCTTTGGTTTCGTAGTCATGTTCTTCAATTTTCAAACTAAATCGAACAGTTTTTAGCACTGTGTTGACCTGGTTCTTGCGAGCCTCACGGACCTTTTGGGCAGCTTCATACTTGAACTTGCCGTAATCCATGATCTTGCAAACAGGAGGGCTGGAGCCTGGCGAAACCTCGACTAGGTCAAGGTCAGCCTCTCTGGCCAACTTGAGTGCTTGTTCAGTATCAACAACGCCAACTTGCTCTCCAGCTGGTCCCACAAGTCGAACCTGTGCCACCCGAATACGCTCATTAATGCGAGGATCGCTGATAATTTCTCCTTGATAATTGTTTGTGACCACGCGAGCGTGCAGAAGTAAATCAACTCTCTTACCCGGCAGCCTATTTAGAAGGCGGCTGACAGGTGGGATTGCAATCCACTTCTGACTGAGCATTAGCTCAGAGCCTCCGGTAGCCTAGCAGAGCATTTCATTATTGAGAAGAGGAAAAGTGGAAGAAGACTTCGCCCGTGACATCGCTGAAGTTCCAGCGGTCGAGGTTATTAACACAACCGCAGTCCATCTAATGAGCGCCGCAGCGGTTCAGTGCGGGCTCTCTGAGGATACGCCAGGCGACTTAGCAGAGGCAAGGAAACTAATAAATGCCCTGGCCGGCCTGGTAAGCGCTGCAGCCAGTGAGATTGGTGATCACCATGCTCGCCCACTCAGGGACGGTCTTAGGTCGTTGCAATTGGCATTTCGGGAGGCTTCCTTCATCAAAGATGGTCCCGGCGAAGGGCCGGGGGAAAAATACACGGGCCCAGTTTCGTGATCTAAATCACAGAAATTATTTTCAGCTTAAATGAGTCCACAAAGTCAACTAGATTCTCAGTTCTAAGCTGAGCCACAAATTTTGTAAGGACCTCCTCCAGGTCGTTGCTATTCAAACCCGGCCTCAAGCCAACCTCAATTATTATCTCCTCTGAAACAAGCCTGGCTTCCGGGTCCCCAGCCAACACCTCAGCCGAAACGATATCCTGAACTTCCTTGACCGCATTCGCGATGATTCGCCCGACCTCCGCGCCAGAAACTGCATCAATAATTTCTAAGCCCTGGGCCAACGCTGACAGTTCGGTTCGTCGAAGAGCCCTTGCGTCAGTCGCAGGATTCACAATCACTCGCTGGTGACCCTCCCCAACCGCCGCTACGCAGAGCTTCGCTATCGAAACCGGCACAGGTCTCGCGTCAGAGTTCCAGGCAATCATGTCCGACACAGAAGTGAAGGCAGGAATTGCGGTGGAACCATCCGGTGTTGCCACAGCAACGATTGCCAGCTCCGCGCTTTTGTCGACCGTCTGCCCGTGCGGACCGATACCGGTCTGACCAATCTCGGCAATCAGCGGAACAAGCAAGCGCTGCCCGCGAAGTGATTCAATAAAATTTAGCTTCACAAAGGGATTGGCAGCCAGAGCAAACCCAATCGGCTGCGGTGTCTTTCCGTCATCATTTGCCCAAGGATTTTCTTCAAAAGATCTGCCCTGCCAAGGGACGCCCGCCGAATCTACAAAGGGGCTTTCAGTCAACTGCCAGAGCCAATCGCCAGAGCTTCCTCGAGAGTAAAACGCCCCGCATAAAGAGACTTGCCCAGAATTGCACCTTCCAAGCCAGCAGGGACCAGATCGACTAGGTCCTGAATGTCCTGAAGGGTCGAAATACCGCCGGAAGCCACGACCGGCTTGCTGGTGTGCTGCATAACTAATTTTAATAAATCCAAGTTCGGGCCCTTTAGGGTTCCATCCTTGGTCACGTCGGTCACCACATACCTAGCGCAACCGTCGGCTTCGAGTCTTGCTAAAACCTCCAGCAGGTCGCCGCCTTCCTTTGTCCAGCCACGCGCTGCCAAAGTGCTCCCCCGCACGTCCAAACCAACGGCAATTTGATCGCCGTATTTACTAATCACCCTCGATGTCCACTCTGGGTCTTCGAGCGCAGCGGTGCCGAGGTTTACTCTTGCCGCACCAAGTGCCAGTGCCGCTTCAAGAGACTGATCATCGCGGATGCCTCCGGAAAGTTCGACCTTTACCGAACCACTTTGGGCAACTACCTCGGCGATTACTTCGCGGTTGTGTCCGCGACCAAAGGCGGCATCCAGGTCAACCAGGTGTATCCATTCTGCACCGGCAGCAATCCAATCTTGCGCGGCGCTGAGCGGATGACCAAAATCTTCTTCGGTGCCGGCTTGGCCTTGGGTAAGCCGAACAGCCTTCCCAGCTGCGACGTCAACCGCGGGTAATAGCTCGAGTTTCAAGTTGCCTCCTAAAGAGATTTAATCCAGTTTGAAAGTAGCTTCAAACCGGCGGGGCCAGATTTTTCAGGGTGAAACTGAGTGGTGGTCAGCGGTCCGTTTTCAACCGCTGCCAGAAATCGTTCGCCGTGATCTGCCCATGTCAAGTGAGCCGCAATGAACGGCGGCCGGATATCCAGCTCCCAAGAAGTGGCGGCGTAGGAGTGAACAAAGTAAAAACGTTCTTGCTCAACTGAGTCGAACAAGCTGGATCCCACTTGCACCTCGATCTTGCTCCAACCGATATGAGGCAACCTAGGGGCATCAAGCAACCTAACGGTCCCGGGCCATTGACCAAGGCCTTGAGTTTCAACTCCATGCTCCATGCCGGTTTCGAACATTACCTGCATACCAACACATATTCCAAGTACTGGCCTAGAGGCAGTTAGTCGCTTGTCAATGAGTCGGTCCGCTCCATGTGCGGTCAGCTTTTGCATGACTGAACCAAAGGCCCCAACGCCCGGGACCACAAGGCCTTCAGATCCATAAATGTCGCTGGGGTTATCAGTCAGCGTTACGTTCGCGCCAGCAGCAGTCAGGGCCTTGCAGACGGAATGGACATTGCCGCTTCCGTAATCAAGAACTGTGACCGATTTGGTCACAGGCTCCCCTTGGTGGACGGCACGCCTTTGACACGTGGGTCAATCGCCACCGCTACCCTGAGAGCGCGCGCAAAAGCCTTAAACTGCGCTTCGGCGATGTGGTGTGCATCTCGACCTGCCAAAAGCTCTATGTGGACAGTTAGGCCAGCATTGTGAGAGATCGCCTCAAACACGTGCCTAACTAGAGACCCAGTAAAGTGACCACCGATCAGGTGGTATTCAAATCCAGCTGGTTCGCCAGAGTGGACCAAAAAAGGCCGGCCCGAAACGTCTACTACGGCTCTTGCCAATGCCTCGTCCAACGGGACTGTTGCGTCTCCATATCGGGTTATGCCGCCCTTTTCTCCAAGAGCCTGAGCGAGTGCCTGACCAAGCACAATCGCAACGTCTTCAACCGTGTGGTGCGCATCAATTTCAACATCACCGGTGGCCACGATGTGTAGGTCAATCAAAGAGTGCTTAGAGAACGCAGTGAGCATGTGGTCGTAAAACGGCACGCCCGTCGAGATTTCGCTCTTTCCAGCTCCATCCAGGTTAACAGACAATTCAACCGATGATTCGCTGGTCTTGCGACTGATCTTTGCTTCCCGTATCACAACTATTCCTCTGGCTCTTTTGCCTCTAGTTTAGTCAAGCAGTAAAGCGAGCTCACCAAGCAACTTTGTGGTTTCAGATTCGGTTCCGGCTGTGATTCGAAGACAGCCCGGAATCCCGATGTCTCGAACGATTATGCCTTTGGACAGCAAGGCATCAAAAACAACCTGAGTATCTGTAAAACCGTGAACTAAGACGAAGTTGGCCTGGGACGGGTAAGGCTTGAGGCCCATTTTCTGAACACCGGAAATAATTCGATCACGTTGTACCTTTATTTGCTCCACGTTGGCTAGAAGCTCGCCACTGGTCTCAAGGGCCGCCATAGCGGCCGCTTGAGTCAGAGCGGACAAGTGATATGGAAGCCGAACGATGCGCATAGCATCCACCACAGCGGCATCAGCCGCCATGTAACCAACGCGTGCTCCAGCAAAAGCGAATGCTTTACTCATGGTTCGACTTATAACCAATCGAGGCCTGCCAGGTAGCAACGAGATAGCACTAGGGGTGTCTGCAAACTCCTGATAAGCCTCATCGATAAGCAACATTCCATCGAAACTTTCATAAGCCGCTTCAATGACCTCGAGGTCAATCCCAGTACCAGTGGGGTTGTTTGGAGAACAAAGAATGACAATCTCCGGTTTTGATTTCAAAATCTCGTCTCGCACATATTCGGACGTGAGTGAGTAGTTCTCAAGACGCGGAAGCAGCAAGTAGTCGGTAATTGTGGTTCTGGCAATGTTTGGGTACATCGAGTAAGTGGGGCCAAAGCTCATCGCGGTTCTTCCCGGGCCACCGAAAGCCTGAAAGAATTGCTGCAAAATTTCGTTGGACCCGTTCGCGGCCCAAGTTTGACTTGGCTCCAAGTTTCCGCCTAGGAAATCGGCGAGCATTTGACGTAGCGCAATAAATTCGCGATCCGGATACCGGTTTAGCGTCAAGGCGGCCTCGGCTGTTCGCTCGACAATTTTTAGAGCGACCTCTTCGGGTATTCCGTAGGTGTTTTCATTGACGTTTAGCCTTATTGGCACGTCGATCTGGGGAGCGCCGTAGGGCGATTGGCCGACCAAATCGGGTCTTATTGGCAAATCTTCGAGCTTAGTCATTCTTCAATATTAGCGACTCGATTCAAGGTACAACTACTCAGGGGAGAGCTATTTGTTGCCCCGGAGTCAATTCAACGGTCTCAAGTGCATTGATATTCACTACCCTGGCGATCCAATCTCTTGGGTCCTGAGATGCAGCGTACTTGCCGGCTAGACCCCAAAGTGAGTCGCCTGACTGAACAGTTACGAATTCCAGGGTGGCACCTGGAGCACTTCCGGCGAAAGAGCCGGTAATTCCCAAGACGCTGATTACAAAACTAAGAGCAAGAATTACAATTGCGCGAACCAAACGTCTCGGGTTGGTAAGCCTGTAGGTTCCAAGCACTGACATATTGCTCCCCTTCTGCTCGAATACTTGTTTCGAACATTTGTTCTAAGTTTAGGCTGCAATTTAGAAATTGCAAGTTTTTATGCGATATTTATGCAATTTCATCGAAAATGTGTTTGGAATTTGCAACAGATACGAATACAGTTTCGACATAGGTAGTAAACAACTACCCTCAGACATTTTTCAGAAGGGGCAGGTATGGATACTTCAAACTTGACCGATGTGCAGCAACGGATCCTTTCAGTAATTGCCGAATCCATGGCTGGACGCAATTACGCTCCTTCGATGAGGGAAATAGGTGAGTCAGTCGGATTGTCTTCAACCGCGAGCGTTTCTCACCAGCTCAACAAGCTCGAACTTCTAGGATTTATAAGCCGAGACCCCAGACTCCCGCGAACAATAGACCTATTGGGTATAGAGCCGGCCGGTGAGAGTTACCCTGACGCCGCCATGGTTCCTCTAGTCGGGCGCATTGCGGCCGGAGTCCCGATAACCGCTGAACAGAACGTAGAAGACGTCTTCGCACTCCCCCGTCAACTCGTGGGACAAGGAGACTTATTTTTGCTAAAGGTGGTTGGTGAGTCCATGATTGATGCAGCCATCTGCGATGGTGACTGGGTGGTTGTACGTCAACAGCAAACTGCTGAAAACGGCGATATTGTTGCTGCGATGCTAGAAGAAGAGGCAACGGTGAAGACCTTCAAGCAGCGTGACGGCAACACTTGGTTGCTTCCAAGGAACTCGGCATTTGAACCAATCCCGGGCGACCATGCCGTCATTCTCGGCAAGGTAGTCGCAGTTCTTAGGGCCGTTTAGTAAGACTAAATAATTCGGCAGCCAAGTCCTCGCGCACCAACGCTTTAATCTTCGTGCCACCTTCTATGTATTCGATGTGTTGGACTTTGCCAGCCTCGTGAATTTTGGAAACCAGATCTCCACGGTGGTAGGGAATCAGCCCATCAAAGACGACTTCTGGTCTTGGTAGTGCGGCCGCAATAGCGGACTCAAGTTCAACAATCCCGAGACCAGTTCTTGCCGATACTAAGAATGCGCCCGGGGCGAGACCTCGAAGCCGGACATGTTCTTGTTCGGAAACAAGGTCTGCTTTATTGAAAACAATCAATTCGTCGATAGCGGATGCATCAACTTCGGCTATTACCTTTCGAACAGTTTGAATTTGACCAAGAGGATCAGGGTCGGTTGCGTCCACCACGTGAACAATCAGATCAGCTCCCGCAATTTCCTCAAGAGTGGACCTAAAGGCTTCAACCAACTGGTGAGGCAGTGACCTAACGAAACCGACGGTGTCTGCGAGTGTGTAAGTTCTGCCGTCTGGGGTCTCGTGTCTTCTTATTGTTGGGTCAAGGGTCGCAAACAGCGCATTTTGAACCAGCACACCAGCTTTGGTGAAGCGGTTGAGGAGCGATGACTTTCCAGCATTTGTGTAACCAGCGATTGCCACCTGTGGAACCCGGGCCTTTTCTCGCTTCAGTCGCTTGGTGTCACGGGCGCTCTTCATGAGGGAAATTTCACGGCGCAATTTGGCCATTTTGGTGTTGATGCGCCTTCTATCTAGCTCGATCTTAGTTTCGCCCGGACCGCGCGAACCTATCCCCACACCACCAGCGGCCTGGCCGCCAGCCTGCCTGGACATTGATTCACCCCAACCACGCAGTCTTGGCAGTAGGTACTCAAGCTGAGCAAGCTCTACCTGAGCCTTTCCCTCTTTACTCTTTGCGTGCTGAGCGAAAATATCTAGAATAATTGCCGTGCGGTCGACAACTTTTACCTTCACGATGTCCTCTAAAGTTCGCCGCTGCGATGGAGCAAGCTCGGCATCGGCTATGACCGTGTCAGCACCAACGTCCTTGACTAGTTCGCGCAGTTCTTCGGCTTTTCCTTTTCCAAAATAACTAGCGGGGTCCGGTTTCGCTCGGCGCTGCAAAAGCCCGTCTAGCACCTCGGCGCCGGCAGTTTCTGCGAGTGCAGCTAGTTCCCGAAGTGAGTTCTCGGCACCAGTTAGGGTTCCAGCCCCCCAAACACCGATCAGGACGACTCTCTCTAGCCTAAGTTGTCGGTACTCAACCTCGGTTATGTCCTCGAGCTCAGTGGAGAGTCCCCGCACCCTCCTGAGCGAGGCACGTTCCTCAAGATCAAGCTGGTCACCGTCATACTCTGACGCGGGCGCCAGCGAGCCACGGCGCAGAATTCGGTCGATAGTAGATTCAGGTTCCATTGTTGTTTAAGACTAAGCGTGTATTAGATTTATATCATGCCGCAAGAGCACTATTTCAGCTCAGAGCCGACAACTAAGAAAATCGAAACGGAGATTTCTTTTCAAGTTGCCGGTGCGACTTTTGACATGGTGGCGGCAACCGGGACATTCAGCTCAACAAAACTAGACCCCGGAACAAAAGTGCTCCTTTCGCAAACTGCCCTATTACCCAAAGATGGCAACGTGCTTGATCTTGGCTGCGGCTGGGGTCCAATTGGAATCGCCATTGCGAGGCTCTGCCCGAAGACAAAAGTCTGGGCTATCGACATCAACCAACGCAGCATCGAACAGACCCAAGCCAACGCCTATCGAATTGGACTTTTAAATTTCACAGCTCATCTGGCCCAGGATCTTCCAAAAGACTTGAAATTTTCCGCCATCTGGTCGAACCCTCCGATACGCATCGGCAAAGTGGCACTGCACGAGCTTCTGAATAACTATCTTCCTCGCCTAGAAGAAGGCGGCAAGGCTTATCTTGTGGTGCAAAAGAATTTAGGGGCAGACTCACTCCTCCGCTGGTTGGCCGAAGAATTCAAGGATCACGAAGTTTCCAGACTTGGAACCGCAAAGACCTACCGAGTAATAGAAGTTGCTAGTCCTGCCAAGTCCCAGAGTAAGTAAGGACAGCCGGACCACTTATTGAGACGTGTTCGCCGTCTTCGGTTGGGAACATTCTGACTCCAACATCGCCCCCCGGCACTTTGACCCTCCAGAAGTTTTGCGTACCCCCTGCCCAATGACGTATCGCAATTGCTGCTGCTGCTATCCCGGTGCCGCAGCTCATGGTCTCCCCAGAACCACGCTCGTGGACTCTCATGGTTAGCCCGGCAACACCCTTTGAGATAAGAGGCTCATCCAAAACCACAAATTCGACGTTTGCCCCGTTTTCGGCAACTGGCTCAAGGATCGGAGGCTTGGAAAGCTCTAGTCCCTCGAGTTCGGCTAGGTTAGCCAGCGCCACCACAACGTGAGGGTTTCCGACATTAACGGAAAGTCCAGGTCTAGACACCTGCAAGCCTTGAGCGCTCACAAGCGTTTGGTCATCGCCCGTGGAAAACAGACCAAGGTCAACTGCAAAACCGTTGACGGTTGCAGTTAGGTCCTTGATGCCATTTCTGGTCGCAACAGGCAGCGTGCTGCCGTCAGTAAGAGTGGCTAGACCGTTTTCTAATAAGTACCTTGCGAAAACCCGAACTCCATTTCCGCACATCTCTGACTTAGAGCCGTCTGAGTTTCTGTAGTCCATGAACCAAATAGCATCTGGTTCGGAAGCTATGAGTTCGGCGACCTGGGGGTCCTTCGCAGTGGGCTTGACAATAATGACCCCATCGGCACCGATGCCAAAGTGCCGGTCGCACATTGCAGCAACCTGCTGGGCACTAAAGTCCATCTGTCCAGCCCGATCCAACACCAGGATGAAGTCGTTACCCGTGCCGTGTCCTTTGGTGAATTCAACTGTCATCTCGCAAGCCTAATTCGCTCGAGCGCTTTTTCTAACAACTCTGGTGAGTCCGACAACCAATGAGTGCGCTTATCTCTTCTAAACCAGGACATTTGCCTTCTGGCATATCGGTTTGTCAACTGGACGGTTTCTTCGATTGCTAATGCCTCACTAAGAGCGCCAGAAATTTGCTGAAAGGCCTGCTGATAACCGATGGCCGCCCGAGCAGTTTTTGAAAGCGTATTCTCACTTTCCAATAGTCTTGTTGCTTCGGCAATTAGTCCCTGTTGCCACATGTCAGTTACTCGCTGGCTTATGCGGGTCTTCAGAACCTGCCTCTCGACTGAAATCCCAATTGTGAGAGTGGGTAGAAGGGACTTAGGCTCTGGGAGCGTCGACAGGAATGCCTTGCCTGTGATCTGTATTACCTCAAGAGCCCTGATGACTTTTCGAACGTTATTGCTGTGTATCTTTAGGGCCGAGTCAGGATCTACAATCTGAAGCTGCTTGTGCATCTCTAGATTTCCAACGGCTTCGGCCTGCGACTCAAGCTGTTCTCTAATTGCTTTATCGGTTGGTGCGAAATCGAAATGATCAAGGGCAGCTGAAAGGTAGAACATGCTGCCACCGACAAACACCGGTATTTTCCCCCGGCCTCTAATTTCACTTGCCGTATCGTTTGCCAACTTGCTGTACTGCGCGGCAGTCATTTCCAAACTCGGCTCAATCACGTCAATCAAGTGATGAGGAATGCCTCGTCGTTGACTCTCGGGTAACTTAGCAGTGCCAATGTCCATGCCCCTATAAAGCTGCATAGCATCTGCATTTATTATTTCGGCGGACTGTCCCTGCTTTTCCAAAGCCTCGACAACAGCTAAAGCGAGCTCGGACTTACCCGATGCAGTTGCTCCAACAATCGCTAGGGTGCTAAACCCCACTTTTGACTCTAAACGGCAAACCTAGGGAGACTTTAGGCGCTCCTTGACCTGGAACGCCACAGCTCTCAAGCTGACGACGGTCATGGGCGTCGCCACCGGCAGTCCTTCGAACCTCGTAGAGCCCTCCCGGCTCATAGTCAGCTACCAAGAAATAAGGTGCCGCTCTAGTGACTCTTAGTGTTACCGCGTCGCCCGGACGGGGAACGACAGCGCCTTCTGGTACATCAAAGTGGACAAGCCTGTTGTCTCTTGCTCTTCCGGTCAAGCGATTGGTCTGCGAATCCTTTCGGCCGGGATCAGCAGAGACAAAAACCTCAACTACGGTTCCAACCAGCGGCTTATTTTCCTCCCATGAAACTTTGTTTACTACTTCTAGTAGGCGCTCATATCTTTCCTGCACCACTTCCTTCGGAAGCTGGTGCGCCATCTCGGCCGCGGCTGTGCCGGGGCGCTTGGAGTACTGATAGGTGAACGAGGAGGCAAATCTGGATTTCCTGACGATATCTATCGTGTCAAGGAAATCTTGCTCGGTCTCACCTGGAAAGCCCACGATTATGTCAGTGGTAATTGCCGCCTCCGGCATAACCTCGCGAACTCGATCGAGAATCCCCAAGTATTTAGCAGCCCGATAGCTGCGCTTCATGTTCTTGAGGATCTTGTCCGACCCTGATTGCAGCGGCATGTGAAGCTGGGGCATGACATTTTCAGTCTCAGCCATCGCAGCAATCACATCATCGGTGAATGACGCTGGGTGAGGAGAGGTAAATCTAAGTCGCTCAAGTCCCTTGATCTGGCCGCAAGCTCTCAAGAGCTTCGCAAAAGCGCCACGGTCGCCAAACTCGACACCGTAGGCATTTACGTTCTGGCCCAGCAGAGTGACCTCAATGGCACCATCAGCCACCAACGCTTCGACTTCCGCCAGAATTTCACCCGGGCGTCGATCCTTTTCCTTGCCCCTGAGGGTAGGCACTATGCAGAAGGTGCAAGTGTTGTTGCAACCCACCGAGATAGACACCCATCCACTAAAGGGGCTCTCGCGCTTGGTCGGCAGCGTGGATGGAAAGACTTCTAAGGACTCCAAGATTTCAATTTGAGCCTCAGAGTTGTGTCTGGCGCGCTCCAGAAGAACTGGCAGCGAGCCCATGTTGTGGGTCCCGAACACTACATCTACCCAAGGGGCGCGTTCCAGAATAATGTCTTGGTCTTTCTGCGCTAAGCAACCACCGACGGCAATCTGTAGGTTTGGGTTAGCTTCCTTTTTGGGAAGCAACATTCCAAGGGTGCCGTAGAGCTTGTTATCCGCGTTCTCGCGAACAGCACAGGTATTAAAAACCACAACGTCCGGATCAGGACCAGTACTTTGTTTGTAGCCTGCTGAGTCAAGCAACCCAGAGATACGCTCGGAATCGTGGACATTCATTTGACACCCAAAGGTGCGGACTTCGTAGGTTAGAGACATGACTGTTGTGATTTTAGTCGCCAGACCTGATTTCGCGAAGTGCGCTTGAAACCATTGATGAACTGAACCCTCTCCTCATGAGAAATCCCGCCACTCTTCGATATCTTGCATCCGGAGGAACATCGACAAGGCGGTCCCAACGTGCTCTGCCCAATTCGAGCACCATTTTCTCTTCGTCATCACGGCTGATGCCGGAGATGGCCTCCTCCACGATTGACCTGTCGACGCCCTTTTGCTGCAATTCACGCCCAATGATTCTTGAAGACTTCCCTTTTTCGACCCTGGACCTAACATAGGCCGCCGCGAAAACAGCGTCATCAATTAACTGCACTTCTTCAAAGCGATCCAGCAGTGAGCTAGCAATTTCCGCTGGAATCTCGCGCTTCTCCAGGATTTGGGCCAACTGCCACTTGGTTTTCATGCTGCGAGAAAGCTGGAAAAGCAGCACATTCCGCGCTCTCTTCTCCAGCTTTTCGTCAGATCGGGTATCAGCCATTACTTGCGGCCTTGGCGACCGGTTTAGTGTCCTCTACAACAGCTGTTATCTCTTCAACAGGCAAATCAGCGACCGGGCGCGGTACTCCGACGCCGAGCTTTACCTTTATTTTCTGTTCGATAGAGTCGGCGATTTCGGGGTTTTCCTTCAAGAATTTACGCGAGTTCTCTTTTCCTTGACCGAGCTGCTCGCCGTCGAAGGTATACCAAGCGCCAGACTTGTTGACGATGTCGTGCTCAACTCCGAAGTCAATCAGGCTTCCCTCTCTAGAGATACCCTCACCAAAGATAATGTCGAACTCAGCCTGCTTGAACGGTGACGCAAGTTTATTCTTTACAACCTTGACTCTAGATCGGTTACCCACAGCATTGTTCTGGCTGTCCTTGAGAGTTTCAATGCGGCGAATGTCCAATCGCACTGAGGCGTAGAACTTGAGCGCTTTTCCACCGGAGGTGGTCTCTGGAGAACCGAAGAACACACCAATTTTTTCACGCAGCTGATTTATAAAGATTGCGGTGGTGTCGGTGTTGCTGATTGCTCCGGTTAGCTTTCTCAAAGCTTGAGACATTAGACGAGCCTGAAGACCCACGTGAGTGTCTCCCATTTCGCCTTCAATTTCAGCCCGAGGGACCAGTGCGGCTACTGAGTCAATCACGATTACATCAATGGATCCAGATCGAACCAACATGTCGGTGATTTCAAGAGCCTGCTCACCGGTGTCTGGCTGGCTAACCAGCAAGGCGTCAATGTCAACGCCCAGCTTCGCCGCATAGATTGGGTCAAGCGCGTGCTCTGCGTCAATAAATGCGGCGGTTCCGCCGGCCTTCTGCGCGCTAGCAATAGCGTGGAGCGCGATAGTTGTCTTACCTGACGCTTCAGGTCCGTAAACCTCTACGATTCGCCCTCTTGGAAGTCCTCCGATGCCCAATGCGGCATCCAGTGCAATCGAACCGGTTGAAATCGACGCGATTGGAGCGCGATCTTCAGATCCCAGTCGCATGACTGACCCTTTGCCAAATTGGCGATCAATCTGCGCAAGAGCAGTGTCTAGGGCTTTTTCTCTATCTGATGCACTTGGCATTACAACCTCTTTCCGACGCCTGGCGCCTTGTTTACATCGAAGCTACGCTCCGTCTAAGACATTTTGCAGTCGTATCAAGAAAACTCTTGATAAGTCTTGGAAACTCTTAGCTGTTAGTAACAATAGCCGTTCGAACAAAAATTCGAATGATTAGTTTTCGGCGTGTTGCTTTGTCTTAGTTTTGCCGTTCCATCTTTCCTTTGGAACTCCCAGGTGAGCGCAAAGCTCAAGCCAGACTTCCTTGAGGTCATCCCCACTTGCCATCAGTTCTAGCGGTGTTTTGTCTGACTTTGCAGTAAGTCTGGTGTCCGCCAAAATGACAGCTGCGAAACTTGGTCCGAATTCTTCATCGACAAGTTGGCGGAACTGACTCAACTTCACTTTCGAGAGTAGAGCTCTGCTTCGGTTACGAAAGCATCTGGGACGGTGTCTGGTATGTAAGTCTTTTCCGCAAACACACCCTCGACCCTGGCAACACGATCGGAAACTTCGCGCAGCAACTGCGCCAAGGGAACATCAAGCGCCTCTGTTACGGAGGCGAGGATTTCAGAGGAGGCCTCTTTCTGTCCACGCTCGACCTCAGATAGGTAACCGAGCGCGACGGAAGCCTTGGCAGCAACTTGTCTAAGTGTCTGACCTTGTTCTAGGCGGTGATTGCGAAGCACGTCACCGATCTCTTGTCTAAGTAGTACCAAGTTTCCTCCTGACCGATAACTTATCGGTTTCGAGAGACAAAATTACCTAAAGTAGCTGAATGTTTCCTGATGGAAGACTGACAGCTCGCTCTAATGTCTCGTAATGGACAACCAACCGGTCACTCTAAATGTTCCTTCAGGATTTCAAGCGCCCGATCCACGGTGAGCATCCTGATCTGGTTTCTTGAGCCCTCAAAATGTTCGCTGTAGACCGTGACTCCCTGGCTGGAGCTGATCGCAATAAAGACTTCTCCGGGGTTTCGTCCCGAAACACTTCCAGGGCCAGCAACGCCCGTTGTTGCTATCCCTATTACTAAGGCAGGGTCCTTACCGGCACTCTTGGAAAGTCTTTCACGAACACCCTCGGCCATTTGCGCTGCCACTTCAGCATCAACCGCGGTCTGATTGGCAATCAATGCGGGGGATACACCGAGAAGCTGCTCCTTGATTCGGTCCTGATAGGCCACGATACCGCCCAGAACGACCGCAGAGGCCCCGTCAACGGCGATTAGGGCAGAGGCCAAAGCGCCACCGGTTATTGATTCAGCAGTCGCGATTGAAAGCCCGGCCTTTCTTGCCAGCGCTATAACTTGCTCGGCCATAGAATCTGCTTCCCACTCCAGAGCGTCAACACCACCGTGAACCAAAGCACGGCCTGAGAAAACAGCAAATACCAAGTTCCTAGAGCTTCAAATGGAGCCAGCGCCAGTGAAACCGCGATGATCTGCATCACGGTTTTGAATTTTCCGCCGCCGGTCGCAGCAATCACTTGACGCCTGGCTACCACTAGCCGATAGCCAGTAACAATTAGCTCTCGGGCCAAGATCAGTCCGGTAGCCACCCAAGGAACTGCCCCCTGAACAGAAAGTGCCAACAGCGAGCCCGTCAGTAGCGCCTTGTCGGCGATTGGATCAAGCAATTTGCCAAAATTGGTAACTAAGTTTCGCTTTCTAGCTATCGCTCCATCGATTCCATCGGTGGAGGCAGCAAGCACCAATAACACTAGGGCCGCGAATCGGCCCCAGAAGTCCCAGTAATCAAGCACTAGCCAAAGCACGATTGGCACCATAGCCAACCTGGTCAATGTAATTATGTTGGGCGTTTGTCTATAGATAAAGCTTCTAGAAGTCATCACGCCTGCCAGTTAGCTGCCAGGCATCTTCGTCGGGTTCATCATCCGAACTCGGCGAATCTCCTTCAACCACCGCTGAGCTGTGGCCACTGATCTTGGCTAGCAGTGCGGGAAGGTCTTCGGCCTTTACCAGCACATCACGCGCCTTGGAGCCCTCAGAGGGGCCAACCACGCCTCTAGACTCTAGTAGGTCCATCAGTCTTCCCGCCTTAGCGAAGCCAACCCGAAGCTTGCGCTGGAGCATCGAGGTTGAGCCAAATTGCGAGTTCACAATTAGATTGCACGCCGCAAGCAGGACATCCATGTCATTCCCAATGTCACTGTCGACAATCTTCGAGGTAACCCTCTGGATTACGTCACTGCGGTACTCAGGGTTCATCTGAGCCTTCACGTGATCAACGACTTTTTGGATTTCCGCCTCAGAGACCCAGGCGCCCTGAACTCGAACTGCCTTGTTTGTCCCCATCGGTGCAAACAGCGCATCGCCTTGACCAACTAATTTCTCGGCCCCAGGCTGATCAAGGATGACCCTCGAGTCAGTTACTGAAGAGACCGAAAAAGCAAGCCTAGATGGCACATTAGCTTTAATAAGCCCCGTGACAACATCGACCGAAGGTCGCTGGGTTGCCAGTACTAGGTGAATGCCAGAGGCCCTGGCCAACTGGGTAATGCGAACAATGGAGTCTTCCACGTCCCTGGGAGCGACAATCATCAAATCTGCAAGCTCGTCTACGACCACCAAAAGATAAGGATATGGATGGAGATCGCGCTTTGAACCCTCGGGCACCTTTACGTCGCCGCTAACTACCGCCCGATTGAAATCATCGATGTGCTTGAAGCCAAAAGATGCCAAGTCGTCGTAACGCGACTCCATCTCTCTAACCACCCATTGCAAAACCTCAGAGGCTTTTTTGGGGTTAGTGATAATTGGTGTTACCAGGTGTGGAACTCCTTGATAAACCGAAAGCTCAACTCGCTTCGGGTCAACTAGCACCATGCGAACCTCGGCAGGGGTTGCTCGCATCAAGACTGAACAAATCATCGAGTTTATAAAGCTCGATTTACCGGCTCCGGTAGCTCCGGCTACCAATAAGTGAGGCATTTTGGCAAGGTTAGCTACCAGGTAACCACCCTCGACATCTTTTCCAACTCCGATGGTCAGTGGGTGCTGAACGCCAGTCGCGCTCTTGGACCTGAGAACGTCTCCGAGCGAAACAGTCTCTCGGTCGGTGTTAGGGATCTCAATGCCGATGGCGCTCTTTCCTGGGATTGGAGCCAAGATTCGCACTTCACTCGAAGCGACCGCATAGCTGATGTTGTTGGTTAGCCTGGTTACCGCCTCGACCTTCACTCCGGGTGCGAGCTCAACCTCATATCTGGTCACCGTCGGTCCTCGCTGAAAATCCGAGACCCTTGCTTGCACAGCGAACTCTTTGAACACATCGTTGATTGCAGCGACTATCTGATCGTTCACTGCCGACTTTGCCTTAGGCGGCGTTCCAGCAACCAGTAGCCCTAGAGCTGGAAGCACGTAGGGCCTTTTTGCCCTATTTGAAGACGGAATATCGATTGGCTCAGTAAGTCCCTCCTCTTGTGACAAAAACTCCGGCTCATCGACCGAATCATCGACAAGGTGCGAAGCCTCAATTGGTTCGTCCGGTAAGTCAATTTCGGCCGCAACAAAATCACCGATGCTAGGTAGCAACGGAGAGTCAAAGGCAGGATCCAGCTCTCGCTCTTTTTTCCACCAAGCCGATTTTTTGGAATCAAATGCGTCATTTTCTTCGCTCGACTTATTTTCAGCAAACAAGAATCCGTAGAGCCTTTTTACATTGACCCCGATTTTGTTTGGAGCGGTTCCGGTCATCACCAAGAAAGAAACGGCCGCCAGTAACACAAGAGCGGGGACTGCGCCAAAGATTGTCAAGATGCTTATCAGCGGACCGCCAATCAGCCAACCGAATAAGCCCCCGGCCTCAGCAAGGGCAGCAACTCCATCCCGCGGTGAAGGAATGCTTGAAAACACATGAAAAAAGCCGGAGATTACCGACAACAACAGCCAAAAACCCAGTGCAAATCTAGAACTGTCCTTGACCGAGGCGGGGTGCCTGAACAGAAACAGTGCATACCCAAAAAAGACAACTGGCAAAGCGTAAGCCACCAGCCCGAACAGCATTCCGAAAGTGAAATTATGAATCGCTAGCGCCCAAGGCTCACCGATTAAGAACCAGGCGTTTGCTGCCCCAAAAACGCTAAGTAATAACAAGAAGAAGGGGGCGCCGTCCCTGCGGTCCTCCTTGGCAAGCTTCTCGGTACTGAAAGCCCGAATTATGCCACCGAAAAAATGAGCGACTCCCAGATAACCGGAACTCAAATTAGCGCCCAGGTTGGAGCTCTTTTTTGAAGAGAGTGACGGCCTACGACTAGTTGCCCTCGGCCCTGAAGTCATAGGCTTTTTTGCAGACCGGCTACTGGCTGGTCTGCGAGGTGGTGGGGTCTTTGCTGCCATGATGAAAAACTAGCAATCTATTGAGTAAATGGGGTTAGGCGGGGCGCGAAGAGTAAACAACGATTGGGATAATCATTGGCTTGCGACGGTGCGCTCGTGCAACCCAGGATCCCACTGTTTTGCGAATTACCTGCTGGAAACCGTGTGTGTCCCGCACACCATCGGCTGCTGCTCGCATCAGAGCAGTTCGCACCTCTGGCAAGATATCGTCGAAGACATGATCCTCCTCGGCATATGCACGGGCCTTGATTTCAGGGCCCTCAACAATCTGGCCGCTGGCTTTGTCCACAACGACGAAAATAGAAATGAAGCCCTCTTCGGCCAGTATTCTTCGATCCTTGAGGTCGTCTTCGGTGATTTTTCCCACCGTCTTGCCATCGACATAAAGCATGTCGCAGGCTACTCGACCGACTATTTCGCAGATACCATCTGCCATGTCAATGACAGCGCCGTCCTCGGCCAACAAAGTTCGCTCTACTGGCACACCGGTCTTGATGGCAAGGTCAGCGTTTGCCTGTAAGTGACGGAATTCGCCGTGAATGGGTAGCACGTTTTTTGGCTTCAAGATGTTATAGCAGTAGAGCAACTCTCCAGCTGCTGCGTGACCAGAAACGTGCACTTTTGCGTTTCCCTTGTGCACCACGTTTGCGCCAATTTTGGTGAGGCCATCGATGACCCGGTAAACGGCATTTTCGTTGCCTGGAATCAGTGAGCTGGCCAGCAAAACAGTATCACCCGGTCCGATTTGAATTTGGTGGTCCTGCCTAGCCATCCTTGAAAGCACGGCCATCGGCTCGCCTTGGCTTCCGGTGGACATGAAAACCAGCTTGCTGTCCGGGTAGTTTCCGGCTTTTCTAATATCGACTATCTGGCCATCTGGAACTTTCAAAAAGCCAAGTTCGGCAGCAATGGTCATGTTTCGGACCATGCTGCGGCCAACAAAAACCACCTTGCGATTATTCGCGAGCGCCGCATCTATAACTTGTTGAACTCTGTGAACATGCGAGCTAAATGAGGCAACCACGACTCTTCCAGGAGTCTTAGCGATAACGTTCTCGATAACCGGTCCAATGTCGCGCTCAAGCGGGGTGAATCCCGGAACATCGGCATTGGTGCTATCCACCATGAACAGATCAAGTCCCTCTTCACCTATCTTCGCAAAAGCGCGAAGATCAGTCAGCCTGCCATCAAGTGGCAATTGATCCATCTTGAAGTCGCCGGTTGCCAAAACCGTGCCAGCAACACTCCTAACTATCACAGCCAAGGAATCAGGAATTGAGTGGTTTACGGCAACAAACTCGAGCTCGAATGGACCCATGCGCTCTATCTGCCCGGCTGCAACGGTGTGAGTGAGCGGCGTAATCCGGTGCTCTTTCAGCTTCGCCTCTAGGAATGCAAGAGTGAGAGTAGAGCCAAGAATCGGTATGTCTTTTTTGTGACGAAGAAGATACGGCACTCCCCCGATGTGGTCTTCGTGCCCGTGGGTAAGCACCATGCCAGCGATGCGATCTAATTTGTCTTCCAAGTAACTGAAATCAGGCAGGATTACATCGACTCCGGGCTGAGTCTCCTCAGGGAATAACACACCGCAGTCAATTATCATTATCTGCTTGTCAAGCTCAAAAACCGTCATGTTTCGACCGATTTCGCCCAAGCCACCGAGTGGAATGATTCGCAAAGTGCCCGGTTTTAGTGCCGGTGGGGTAAGTAGTTCCATTATCTGGTGGTCCCTGCAACTTTAGGAAGCGCGCCGCCTGCTGCAGCGTTCCTATCTGGGCGGAAATTATCAAAGTTCAAACCTGGCACGTGCTGGACCTGATCGATACCGGCCTCGATGTTGGCGGCTTCGCTGTCCTCTGGGCCCACCAGTGGCAATCTCACCCTAGGCGAATTGATGAGGCCTAAACCGTGCAGCACGTACTTCGCGGCAACTGTTCCTGGCACATGAGTCATCACGGCTCTCTGAAGCGGCTCGAGGGCATTATGAACTTTCAGTGCAGCGTGAAAATCATTGGCATTTGTCGCGTCTACCATCTGACGGTAAGCATGTGGGGCAATGTTCGCGGTAACTCCAATGAGGCCCGTGGCCCCAACTGAAAGGTGTGGAAGAGCGTAGGGGTCATCCCCGGAGAAATACATCAGCCCAGTTTCCAGCATGAGCCTTGAAACTTGAGCCAAATCACCCTTGGCGTCCTTCACAGCGACGATGTTTGGGTGTTTAGATGCCCGGTGAAAAGTGTCATAGCCAATTGCAACTCCAGTCCTTCCTGGAATGTCATAGAGAATTACTGGGAGGTCGGTTGCGTCAGCAATCATCCTGAAGTGAGTAAGAATGCCGGCCTGAGTGGGCTTGTTGTAATAAGGGGTGACAATCATCACGCCGTCAGCACCCGCTTTTTCACTGGCCTTATAAAGCTGAATGGCGTGCGCGGTCTCGTTGGAACCTCCGCCGGTAATTATCTTGGCTCGGCCAGCTGCAACCGACTTGCCAACTTTTACCAGCTGAATCTTCTCGGCATCGGTCAGAGTAGAGGTCTCTCCGGTGGTACCGGTAACCACTATGCCATCGGCACCGTTTGAAATGACATAGTCCATGTGCTTTTCGGTAGCAGCCCAGTCAACCTCACCATCGTGAGTCATTGGGGTTACCAACGCAACCAGAACTTGACCGAATATTTCTTTTTCTCCCTGAGCCATCTGAGTAGCCTACTGAAGGATTCCAGAAAATATATAAAGTGTAGCCTCGACAGCTGTGGCCGTAAATAAAAAAACAATCAATTCCTGGGGCCCAGAAATAGTTTTTAAGAACTTATTTTCTGGGCTAACCGTTGCAGTCGTGGCCTTACCGCTTGCATTAGCGTTTGGAATCGGATCCGGTCTCGGAGCGCAAGCTGGCCTCGTGACAGCGGCGATAGCCGGAGTGCTTGCCAGTGCACTCGGTGGCAGCAAATATCAGGTGTCCGGGCCCACGGGAGCCATGACGGTGATCCTGATACCTATAGTCGCAGCTTATGGAGTTTCGGCAGTACTGCAAGTTGGCTTGATGGCAGGGGTATTTCTGATTCTCGCCGCGGTACTTCGGATAGGCAGGCATATTCATCGACTGCCAACGGCTCTAGTTGAAGGCTTCACCGCAGGAATCGCAATTGTGATTTCAATGCAGCAGGTTGCCTTTGTCTTGGGAGTCAAGCTCGAAACTGGCGAGCATATTTGGCAGAACGTTCTTGTCGAGGCTCAGGCTTGGTTGCAAGAGCCGGCTTTTGCTCCAGTCATAATTGGAGTTTTAGCCTTAGTGGGCAACATCTTGGGCTCTCACCGCTGGCCAAAGTTTCCGCTGGCACTGCTGAGCGTTGTGATTCTCACGCTTGCAGCCAATTTCTTGGAGCTGCCTCTGACCCGAATCGGCAGCCTCCCATCAGAATTTGCAAATCTAAGTTTCGACTTCCTTGCGGCAGGAAACTGGCCAATGCTCATTGCACCGGCTCTAGCCGTTGCTTTTTTGGCAGGATTAGAAAGCCTGCTGAGTGCGAAAATTTCAGATCGGATGGCCCAATCCGAAAGCCACAATCCAAGTCGAGAGTTATTTGGCCAAGGCGTTCCAAATTTAGTGGTTCCTTTTTTCGGTGGCATACCGGCGACAGCAGCATTAGCCAGAACGGCAGTAAATGTCCGGGCAGGGGCGACCTCAAGGCTCTCCGCGATTAGCCACGGGGTGTTTCTGTTGCTATTTGTTGTCCTGGTGTCCGACTGGATCGCTCAGATACCACTTGCCGCTCTGGGAGGGGTGCTGATTTCAACCGCCTACCACATGGTAAAAATTAGAGAACTGAGGCTTACCGCCAGAGGTTCCAGGTTAGATGCTCTGGTATTGATCGCGACATTAATAGCAACGGTATTTTTGGATTTAATTAGCGCCCTAGTAATTGGCCTGATTATTCATCTTGCACTGAGAAAAACTAGAATTTCTAAGCGCCGAGTGCCGATAGACCCCGATGAGACTCTCGGTGACTAAGTAGCTTTTTGGCCCCGGGCTAAGGTGCGACTCGCCCGTTTTCGTTGAACGACTCATAACTCAGTGGCATCAGCTTGGCCCAGAAATCTTCCATCTTCTCGGCGCACATCTCGATTTCGCGCTGCGGAAATGATGGAAAATGAGTACCCTCGCGTTTGGTTCGAAGTGACAAGAAATTCATAAGCGAGCGCGAGTTCATGGTCACGTACATGCTGGAGTAGATATTCACCGGCAAAACGATTCTGGCAACCTCGCGTGCAACCCCGGCCTCCAGCATCCGCTGATATGACTCGTAGGCTGCACGGGTAATTGCCTGAGTCTCTTGGACAACTAGCGCCGTCTGCTCGATTGTACCGTCCTCAAAGTCGTAGGCGCCGGGCTTTCCAACTTGAACCAGTTTGCGTTCAGGGCCAGGAACATAAAAAACTGGTTGTAGCTCGCGGTAGCGACCCGATTCCTCGTTGTAGCTTGCGACTCGGTGTCTCATGAATTCACGGAAGACAAAGATCGGAGCCTGAACATAAAAAGTCATTGAGTTGTGCTCAAACGGTGAACCGTGGCGATCTCGCATCAGGTAGTTGATAAGACCCTTGTCGCGCTTTTCGACCTCCGCACCGATTTGCATAGCGCTCTCCAGGGTCTGCTCACCCTGAGTTGAAACCCTGGCGGCAAAAAGCACGTCGGCGTCTTGAGCGCTTGATCTAACAAGTTCAACGGTCACGTCACTGCGGAATTGAATTTCGGTCATCTGATAACCCTAAGCCAGCCCAAAAGTAAAAAAGCGCAACACTCCGCATTTTTTTCTTTGCGTAATCTACGCTTACCTGCGTGGAGACAACAATTGCCCTAACAATCGCGCTGATCATAGTGGCGACTCTGGCTGGTTTTGTCTATCGCTTTTTTCACGGCCGCGGACACAGTGTTTCTGGGGCACAGTGCATCAACTTGGAAAAACTAAATATCTCAAAAAACGGCGACCCAGTAACTGCATTCGGCAGGGAAGCAACGGTTGTTTTGTTTTCGACCGAATATTGTGGCCAATGCCCCGCGGTTATCAGAGCGCTTTCAAAACTCGAACATCGAAAAGGTGGGCTGCTTTTTATTGAGGTCGATATCACCCAAAGAATCGACCTGGCGGCACATTTCAACATAAACCAAACACCAACGGTCTTTGTCTTGAACCCGGCGGGCGAAATTCGTTTCCGGGTTAGTGGGGTTCCAAAACCGAACGCTATCGAAACTGAACTAACGAAACTAGGAGTGAAATGACTATCAACACGCACGTTGATCCACGTGGCCCAAGATTTGGTGCCGCTATTACCTCGATTTTGTCCCTGATTGCTTTTTTTCTCAGCCTCACGAACCAGTCGCTTGCTTACGCAACGGTAGTTGCGCTGGGTGTGCTGTTCACTTGGTCCTTGGTTTCCCCGAGCACCCACCCCTTTGGCTGGTCGTTCCGGAAGTTTATCCGACCAAAATTGGCCGCGCCTAAAGAATTAGAAGACCCAAGACCGCTGAAGTTTGCTCAGCAGGTAGGACTAGCGTTTGCGCTACTGGGGATTGTAGGTGGAATCTTTAGCGCTTCGCTGATTAGCGTTTCAGCGGCATTCATTTTTATTGCAGCATTTCTAAATGCCTTTTTCGGACTGTGCTTAGGCTGCCAGCTCTACCTATTGATTCGCAGGGTCGGGATTATTCGCTAGCAAGATAGCTTGCCTAATCGCTGCCCTGGCATTCTTCCGCTCTCCTGCGGCGTCGTAGGCCTCACCGAGCTGAAACCAGAGTGTCCAATTACTGTCTTCCGATTCTAAAGCCTGCTGAATCCGCTCGAGCTCGCTTGAAGCTGATTCTTTGGTTGCCCTGCCGCTGGCGCGAAGTTCGAGATCAAGTCCTGGAATTTCAAGTGAAATTAATCGCTTTGCAAGCCTTTGTGCTTTCAACCCAAATTTCAGCTCCGAAAATAGCGCCCAAAGCGCAACCAACGGCAACACAAGGATTGCAAGACCCATTGCGGTAGCGATAAAGCTCGGCTCCCGTATCAAGATGATGCCCCTCCCAAGCAGAGTGAACACATAAAATAAAGTCAGAGCCAGCATTAAGCCAACCCAAATTTTGGTAATCATTTTTCTAAAACGTTTTCCAGGCCAACGGTCAGGCCGGTCGCGGTTTGTGCAAACTCAATTGATCGAAGTATCCCGAGCGAGTAAGCCCTCGGCGAAGAAACGTCGTGCGAAATTACAAGCTGCTCTCCGTCCGCACCAAAGATCGTGTCCTGCTTGGCGGAAATGCCTTTCTGACGAAGTGAGTGAATAACGACACCCGCGTGGACTGCTCCCCTAGCAGCTTGGCCAACGCCTGAAATTAGTTGCTGTGGCATACCTTTTCTGGCGTCGGCAATCAGTTCGGCGGTGCGGATTGCAGTCCCAGAAGGCGAATCAACTTTTTGCTCGTGGTGCGCTTCGAGAATCTCAATCGAGTCAAAATACTTGGCCGACATCGCAGCGAACCGCTGGGCCAGCATCGAACCAATCGAAAAGTTAGGGACCACGACAACGGCCGACTTGAGATTGGTTTTCAGAGCTTTTTCCAAACTCGTCAACTTCAGCTCACTCCAGCCGGAGGTGCCGACCACTATCTTTAGGCTGTTCCTAATTGCAAACAGCACAAGTGATTCAGACACCAAAGGGTTTGTGAAATCAATCACCACGTCAGCCCCAAGCATCTGCTCCTTGGGCGATGAGGAATCCAGAGCTGAGTGCAGCTTTAGGTTGCTATCAGCATCGACTAATTGCTTAGCAAGAGCTCCCATGCGACCAGTGGCTCCAAGAATCGAAACATGAATCATGTTAGAAAACCTATCAAGCTAGTTGTTCGAGTGCTTCTAAGTTAGGCCCAACTGCAACTAAAGCGGAACTATTTGCAGCGATTCGACTTGCAACGGTTTGAATCTCAGAGATGTCCACTTCTTGAAAACGTTGCAAAATTTGCTCGGTGGACAAAAACTCACCGCTGCCGATTTCTGCAGACAAAAGTCGGTTCATTCTGGCTAACGAGCTTTCGTATCGAAGCGCCAATCCACCGGTCAGCGAACCTAGAGCCAAGTCAAACTCCGCGCGCGTGACACCGTGCTCGGCTATTGAATCAAGACCAGATTTCATAAGACTGATGACCAAAGCGGCATTTTCAGGACTGGTTCCTGCGTAAAGACCGAAGTAGCCGGCATCGGCGTAGCCTTGTTGGTAAGAGTAGGTCGAGTAAGCAAGTCCACGCTCTTCCCTAATTTCCTGATAAAGCCTGGATGACATTCCGCCGCCCAAAATGCTGCTCATCAAACCCAGCGCAAATCGATCTGGGTCCATGCCCTTGATGCTCTGGTATCCAAGCAAAAGATTCGCTTGCGAAAAGTCATGATTCAAGTTGGTAAAAGGCTTGGTTTTCGGCAACTGAAAAGTATTTTGCGATCTGCGATCATTCGGGCGGGCTTTGTCATCTAACCATCCGACCCTGGCTAGTTCTTGCTGAACTAGCTCGACCAGAGATTCGTGCGAGACTCCACCGGCCGCAGTCACCACAAGGTTTTGCGGGACGTAGTGCTTTCGGTAGTGCTCAACAACCTGCTCTCGAGTGACGGCAAGGATGGTTTCCTTGGTGCCACCTATTGGCCTGCCGAGTTCGTGTCCGGGCAATAGCGCACTTGCCAGCGCCTCATGGGCTAAGTCCTCCGGGTCGTCCTCGCCCATTGCAAGTTCCTCGAGGATTACTGTCCGCTCAACATCAAAATCGTGTTGTCCGATCTTTGCCGAAGTGAACATGTCAAGAATCACATCGAGCGCCAACGGCAAAGCCGAGTTCATAACCCTTGCGTAATAGCTGGTGTATTCCTTGGCCGTTGCGGCATTCGAGGATCCGCCGACCGAGTCAAACGCAACCGAGATGTCTTTCGCATTTCTGCGTTCGGTCCCCTTGAACAATAAGTGCTCGAGAAAATGAGTAGACCCAAAGGTCCCGAGCGATTCGTCCCTGGATCCGACAGCCACCGATACAGCGATTGCTACCGACGGTGCCCCTGGAATTTCCTCACTTAAAATGCGAACACCGCTGGGCAGCACGGTCCTACAAATCCGTGATGCCTCAGCGGTGAAATCGCTTGAGTCTAAAAGACCTAGCTTCAATTATTACTCTTCACTCGCTGCGTCACCCTCAACAACTGGGGCAAGTGACAACTTGCCTCGGTCGTCAACCTTGGTGATTTCCACCAAGACTTTTTGACCGACTGTTAGAACATCTTCGACGTTCTCAACGCGCTTGCCAGCAGATAGCTTCTTCAGCTCGGAGACGTGCAGTAGACCGTCTCTGCCTGGCATCAGCGAAACAAAGGCACCGAATGTAGCCAACTTTACGACGGTTCCTAGGAAACGCTCGCCAATTTCTGGCACGTGTGGGTTAGCAATCGCGTTGATGGCAGCCTTGGCTGCATCAGCGCTTGGTCCGTCAACTGCACCGATGTAGACAGTTCCGTCGTCTTCGATGGAGATGTCAGCGCCAGTGTCTTCCTGGATCTGGTTAATCATCTTGCCCTTTGGCCCGATAACTTCACCGATCTTGTCAATTGGGATCTTCACTGCGATAACGCGAGGCGAGTACTTGGACAGCTCATCTGGCTCATCGATAGCTTCAGCCATGACATCCAAGATGAACAAACGAGCTTCTTTAGCCTGAGTAAGCGCCTTAGCTAGCTCCGCGGATGGAATTCCATCCAATTTTGTGTCCAACTGAATCGCGGTAATGAAGTTGCGGGTACCAGCGACCTTGAAGTCCATGTCGCCAAGTGCGTCTTCAGCGCCAAGGATGTCAGTTAGTGCCGCGTACTGGGTCTTGCCATCAACAGTGTCCGTGATCAAACCCATGGCGATTCCAGCAACTGGTGCGCGCAATGGCACACCGGCGTTTAGAAGTGCAAGAGTCGATGCACAAACAGACCCCATTGAGGTTGATCCGTTCGAGCTAAGAGCCTCTGAAACCTGACGAATTGCGTACGGGAACTCATCACGTGCTGGTAGGACTGGCATTAGAGCCCGCTCTGCCAAGGCACCGTGACCAATTTCGCGACGCTTAGGGGTACCAACACGACCGGTCTCACCAGTTGAATATGGTGGGAAGTTGTAGTGGTGCATGTAGCGCTTTGACTTCTCTGGAGTCAGAGCATCAAGCTGCTGCTCCATCTTCAGCATGTTCAGCGTTGTGACACCCAAGATTTGGGTCTCTCCGCGCTGGAAAATTGCTGAACCATGGGCCCTAGGTATGACTCCAACTTCGGAGTCGATTAGACGGATATCGCTTAGTCCACGACCGTCGATTCGGATTCCCTCTTTTAGCACCCTTGAGCGCATGGCCTTCTTAGCAACCGCCTTGTATGCGGCTGAGAACTGAGCCATGTCTTCTTCACTTAGCTTCGCGGATAGTGCTTCCTTCACGCTCGACTTCAGTGCATCGTCAGCATCCTGGCGCTCTTGCTTATCGGCAATCTGGTAAACCTTGGCAACCTCGGCTCCGGCGGCTTTTTCAACAGCTGCTAGCACCTCGTCGGTGTAAGGCAAGAACACCGGGTAGTCAGCGGTCGGCTTCGCAGCCTGCTTGGCCACATCGTTCTGCGCCCTAACTAGTTCCTTGATAAATGGCTTTGCAGCCTCAAGTCCCTGGGACACGATTTCTTCGTTCGGTGCAACAGCACCACCGGCAATTAGATCCCAGCTGTTTTCAGTAGCTTCAGCTTCAACCATCATGATTGCAACATCGTCGCCGTCAATAACTCGACCGGCAACAACCATGTTGAACACCGCGTTTGCAAGCTGTGAGTGCTTAGGGAAAGCAACCCACTGTCCATCAATCAGTGCCACGCGAACACCGGCTACTGGGCCAGAGAATGGCAAGCCAGCTAGCTGAGTGGACATCGAAGCTGCGTTGATAGCAACTACGTCGTAAAGCTCTTCCGGATCAATCGACATGACGGTAACGACAACCTGAATTTCGTTGCGCAAACCGTCAACGAAAGAAGGTCTAAGTGGCCTATCGATCAAACGACAAGCCAAGATTGCTGCGGTGGATGGGCGACCCTCACGACGGAAGAATGAGCCTGGGATTTTACCCGCGGCATACATACGCTCTTCAACATCAATTGTGAGTGGGAAGAAATCGAAGTGATCCTTCGGCGCCTTTGATGCTGTGGTGGCCGAGAACAACATGGTCTCGTCGTCAAGATAGACAACCGCGGCACCAGCTGCTTGCTGGGCTAGGCGTCCGGTTTCAAAGCGCACAACGCGCTTTCCGTACTTTCCGTTATCAATAACGGCTTCTGCGAATTTAATCTCTGGGCCTTCCATGGCCCCTCCTTATGTATCTGCGCAGCGCAAAGCCCGATCCACTTTCAGTGAAGTTTCGTGCGCGCTAGAGGTCGGGCCTTGCCCGATGAAGTGCTGATCGTCAGTAAAAAACTCTGGGTCTAGACCCAGAAACTTCCACCGAAGACCCGCATTCTAATTCTCGTTGTTACAAGCCTAACAACCAAAGAGTAAAAAGCCTAGTAATGAAAAACCCCGGCATTTCGGCCGGGGTTAGTCAAAATCTTCCTGGTGCCTGTCAATGAAAGCCAAAGCCTTCATTCAGCTTGAATAATCAGCCGATAAATGAGGCGCCGCCATTACGACAGCGCCTCAAAATCAACTAGTTGAGTAGGCCTTCTGCTTCCAGCCATTCCTGTGCTGCAGTGCTGGCCTGAGCCTTCTCGTCACCTTCGACACGGGTGCGAAGCGCGATGAGGTCCTCAGTGGTTAGTGCAGCTGAGATCGCATTCAACACCGCTGCCAGCTCATCGCTGTAGATGTCAGAGTTTAGAAGCGGCACTATGTTCTGTGCTGCAATCAAGTTCTCAGGGTCATCTAGCACGCGGAGCTTCTTAGCCACCAAGTCAGGTGAGGTGGTGTAGATATCAGCAACCTGAACTGCGTTGTCGACAAGTGCCTTGACGGTATCCGGGCCACCGAAGTCTTCGATTGGCACGAATGTCACGTCGGTGACTCCGTAGAAGGAGGCAAGACCGGGTAGACCGTAAAGAAGTTCAGCAAACTGCGGGCTGGCACCTAGAGAAAATGGTTCGATTTTTGCTAGATCGCCAATTGTTACGAGACCAAACTCTTCGGCCATTGCCTGAGTGACGACATAAGCGTCCTTGTCCTCAGCAGATGATGAGTTCAAGACCTGGAAGCCAGCTGGCACCTTGGTAGCAAGTTCAGCGTCTACCTCTTCGGTTGAGCGCGCTGTGTTCTCGGTGTCATAGAAAAACAACAAGTTTCCGTTGTATTCAGGCATTAGGTCGATTGACCCGTCTTCCAAAGCTGGAACAGTGGTCTGTCGTGGTCCAAGGTTGAACTTTGTCTCAACTTCGAAGCCCGCGTTCTCTAGAGCAATTGCATAAATGTTTCCGAGAATCTCGCTCTCTGGAAACGCGAAGGAGCCAACTACGACCTTTGTCGCTTCGACTGTCGTTACGTCGTCGGTTGCCTGCGTGGCCTCCTCGGTTGGGTCCGCGGATGCACAGCCGGTCATTACCACAAGGGCTGCAGCTGCAGCTACTGCTCCTGCAATGCGTGGCCCTCTATTTTTTGCTTTGAACATGTCTTTTCCTTTCATTGACTGGCTCTTCCGCCACCGCAGCCGATCCGAATGATCGTCTACGGAAATCTATATTTTGTGGACGTGCCTCCTTGGAACCGCGCCTGGTCACCAGGCGCTGGAGGAGTGCCAAAAAGCCGTCCACCACAAGCGCAAGCGCAGTTACCAGAATGGCGCCGCCCAGAATTCGCTCGTTGTCATTGAGTCCAATGCCGCTTGAAATAATTGTCCCAAGACCGCCAAGTGAGATGTAAGAGGCGATCACAGCAGTTGCAATGACCTGCAGCACAGCTGCTCGAATACCAGAAATTATCAGCGGCAGCGAAAGCGGGATCTCAATCCGCAGCAAAATCTGCATTTCAGTCATGCCCATGGCTCGGCCGGCATCCACGGTCTGAGGATCTACGGATTCGACGCCGGCATATCCGCCAGCCAAAATTGATGGAATGGCCAAGATGACCAGCGCGATAATCGAGGCCACGAACGCCGCTTGCGTAAATTGAACCGTCGCGCCGACAATCAGGAATAGGGCCATTAAAAGCCCCAATGTTGGCAGAGCACGCATCATGCCGGTGAAACTAATCACAAACTGCCGGCCGCGGCCGGTGTGCCCAATGAAGAGGCCCAATGGAAGTGCGATCATCGATGCAATCGCTACCGAGACAAATGTGTACCAAAGGTGCTCACCGATACGGTCCTGAATCGGAAGTGGGCTGATTCCACCTGCAACATAATTAGCAGGGTCGAGTAACCAGCGAAACGCATCGAGGAAGAATTGCATGCTTAGTACACCCCTACTGCGTTTTGCCGGATGCTCTTTGAGGCCGGCGACTTTCTAAGATTCCAAGGCATCAGAACCCTGCCTAGAAGAACAATTGCAATGTCAAAAACCAGTGCGATCAGAAAGCTTGCGCCGATGCCGATGAGAATCTCTTCAAGGAAATCGCGTTGTTTTCCGTTTGTAAACAGATAGCCAAGATTTGCAGACCCGATAATGGCTCCCACGGACACCAGTGCGATTGTGCTTGCTGAAACCACTCGCAGTCCAGCCAACAGGACAGGGCCGGCAAGCGGAAACTCCACCAGCCAGAACCTAGTCCATAAGGAATGCCCAATCGAAGTGGATGCTTCAACTGCATCCGCTGACACAGCCGCAAGGGCATCTGCGGCGGTGCGGACCATCATTGCAACGGCATAGATAGTCAGCGCCACAATGATGTTGCGCTCATCGGTGATTCTGGCCCCAAGAATGTAGGGCAGGATCACAAAAAGCGGCAGTGACGGGATTGTGTAGAGAAAGCTTCCGCCTCCGATTACCCAAGACCTGAGAGAATGACTTCTGTTGGCTATCCAACCCAGCGGCACCGCAATTACAAAGCCCAGCACAATAGGAATCACGCTGAGAATCGCATGATTCCCAGTCAGCCTTGCCACCAAGTCGAAATTATCGACTAGCCAGCTCATCCAGTCATCCTCATTTGTCTTCTCCGAGAATTCCTGCGGGTCTACCCTCGGCATCGACAATCAGAGTCACGCCATCTTCTTCTCTGCGCTGCAAATGAAGGGTGCGCTTGCCCTTATCGGCACCAATGAAGGTCTCAACAAAATCGTCAGCAGGATTTGCCAGAATCTCCGCCGGGCTACCCACCTGAGCAATTTCTCCTCCGGCGCGAAGAATCGCCACCTGGTCGGCAATCGCAAATGCCTCATCAATGTTGTGGGTAACGAAAACCATGGTTTTACTGATTTCACCCTGCAAGCGATTGAGTTCGTCCTGGAGCTCCAACCGAACGATAGGGTCCACCGCACCAAAGGGTTCATCCATTAAAAGAATGTTTGGGTCACTCGCAAGCGCTCTTGCAACACCAACGCGCTGCTGCTGTCCACCAGAGAGCTGATCGGGATACCTATCTGCCAGCGAGCGGTCAAGTCCTACGGTGTCCAGCAAAATAAGAGCCTCTTCACCCGCTTTAGACTTCGGAACGCCATTTAGTCTTGGCACTGAGGCAATATTGTCTGCAATTTTTCGATGTGGCAGTAGCCCAGTGGCCTGGAGAACGTAACCAATCTTTCGGCGCAGTGCGACAGGATTGAGCCCGGCAACATCTTCGCCATCAATCAACACCTTGCCGCTGGTCGGGTTGACCATGCGATTAATCATTCGAAGAAGGGTTGTTTTTCCGGCTCCGGATGACCCGACAAACACCGTGACTTTATGAGAAGGAAGCACCAGTGAAAAGTCCTTCACCGCAAAAGTGCCATCGGGAAACTGCTTGGTCACGTTCTGGAATTCAATCAAAACAGTCGCCCCGCTCCTAGTTAGTCCGGCGTATTGGTCAGTGCCTAGGTTGTCAAGTGAAAAGACTAACAGGCGGGCCGTGAATCAAAAGGCCCGCTCTACTAAATGAAAGACCTTGGGGGTAGGAATCAATCTAGCAAGGTTATCTCGGTCGCCCACCCCGGCAAGCCCGTCAGCTTGCCCAAAAACGAGCTGACTTAACAGTTAATGAAAAACCCCGGCATTTTATGCCGGGGTTAGTCAAAAAAGTTATGAAACTTAGCGACGAAGGCCAAGTCTTTCGATCAATTTACGGTATCGGTTGATGTCAACGCGTTGCAAGTAACCAAGAAGACGGCGGCGCTGTCCAACGATTAGCAGCAAACCACGACGTGAGTGGTGGTCATGCTTGTGATCTTTTAGGTGCTCGGTAAGGTCAATGATTCGACGGGTCATAACTGCAACCTGAACTTCAGGCGAACCGGTATCGCCCGGCTTAGTTGCATACTCTTCGATGATTTGAGTCTTTACCTGTGGGTCTAGAGCCATTGCTGATCCTTCCGATCCGCTGCGCGGCGCGTCAAACGGGTTGTTTGTCGCTCTCTTAATCCGCGGCCGTTACACGGCAACCACAGAAGTCTAGACATAAAACTAGGTTTTGGCTAGGCGGTGGTGCCCTCATCGAGCGAATCCAGCGGCTCTGGTTCAACATATTTGTTGCCGTCGTAGAAACTTTTGGAAGTTTTTAGAACCAAAACCAAGAAGATAATGAATACCGCGGCAGCCAAAGCAAATATTGGAACGATCAGGAAGATTAATGACATCAAAAGCTCCGCCGAAAACTCTTGACCAGAAGGATAATCATTTATCAAAACAACCGCACCGATAGTCGCAAAGATCGAGTAAGCGGCAGGAACAATCAACAGGAACAGCAACTTTGCGCTAAAGCCGGCATCATGGAGCCGTCTTGCCAGGATTGAAAGGTTTGGCATAAAAAGAATCAGCGAAGATATCGTCGTTAGCGGAGTGAGATCGGTACTTAGGAACTGAATGTCGGTTAACGGGTCCCCCGTGGTGGCTTGCGGTGGCCAAATTACACCTTCAATTATTCCAAGCACTAGAGCCAGCAGCAAAGTGAATAGCACCCACTGCCAGTACTGAGCCCGACTGGCTTTTCCTTTGAAATTTATGTAGTTCTTGAATCCGCTGGAAATGGCTGCTACAAATTTCATGTTCCGACCCTACTATCCCAACACACGTTTGCAGGCCTCAACATCGGAGCTGATCTGCTCGATTAGCTTTTCCATGGACTCATACTTTGCCCACGGCCTCACCTGCTCGATGTACTCACAGGTGACGATTTTGTCATAGAGATCTAGATCGTCCCGCCCAATGACGTGCGACTCAAGAAGCCTTGGTACCGAGGCAATCGAGTCATTAGTGCCCACCGAGTGAGCCGCCGGGTAGCGAATGCCATCGGCATGCAGCCAACCGGCGTAAACTCCATCAACTGGCAATAGCCCTTCGCTGTTCCTTGCAAGGTTTGCGGTTGGAAAACCAATTTGACGGCCAATTTTTCGGCCGTGTTCAACCAGTCCCTCGGTCTGATGATTACGCCCAAGCATGATGTTTGCAACCTTGATGTTTCCCGCGGTAATCGCCTTTCTTATTTCGGTGCTGGAAACCGGCAACTCACCAAAGACAACGGTTGGAATCTCCTTAGCCGTAAAGCCATAACGCTGACCCAGCTCTCTGAGCTCGACAATGCTTCCAGAACCCTTGTGGCCAAAGCGAAACCCTTGCCCAACCAGAACAAGCTTTGCCTTCATCGGAATCAGGTGATTCAAAACGAACTGCTCCGGGGTGAGGTTTGCAAGCTCCTGATCAAACCGGAGAGTTATCAGCGCGTCAGCGCCGATAACCTCCAAGATCCGAGCTTTTTGGATAGGCCCAATAATGGCATCCGGCTCGGTTCCTGGCTTCAAAAAAGCATCCGGGTGGCGATCAAAAGTCAGAACTGCGGCGGCAAGTCCCGCCTCTTCAGAAAAGTGTATGAGTTCGTGAAACAACTGCTGATGGCCCAGGTGGATGCCATCGAATTTCCCAATGGCAACGGCAGTTTCTGCAAAGTCTTCAGGAACGACGGTGTTACTTAGCTCCAGCATTTTGCCTCCTTAGCCAGAATAAGCCCAAGAATGGAAGCACAAGGGGAACAAAACCATAGCCAATTCCAAAGCCGGACCACACCGACGGATGTCCAAACAGCTCTGGGACCAACACCGAGAGAAGACCAACAATTAGCACGCCCGAAAGTTCAAACCTAACCGCGAATAAAGCCACCGCACGGAATCGAACTGGCTGGGCAAGCGAGACGGTGGCGACTATGTAAACCAAGGCGGCAACAGCCGACAGTAAATACGCCACCGGGGCCTGATCAAATTCTCGAATTAGCTGGTAGCCCGCCCGAGCGGATGCCGAAAGGGCAAACACTCCATAGACCGCAACTAAAACCCTGCCGACGCCCATTGATTTTTTCATGAATTCTCCAAGACCAATCTTAGACAGCGAACGGGTTGACTCCGGTCCAGATCTGTTGCATTCTTACCAGCATCACGGCAATTGTAAGAACTGCTGCCCCTAAAACCACAGTTGACCACCGGTTTCTCTCCACCAAAGCCCAAATCGCTCCTGCAACTGGAATTATCAGAGCAACTATCAGGTAGCCAAAAAACTCCCAGGTGTCGGTGGCCGCATACTGACCAAGAGAAACCAAAACAATCGACAGAATCAGCTGCACCACTAGCCCCGCCTCGACGCCAGCCGCAAGCCCAAGCGAAAACCCACTTGGCGCTCTGCCAATCAGCCCGAGGCCGACAAGCAATAAGCCTGCCGCCAACGCATACCAGGCCAAAATCAGGAAATAAGCGTCTATCACTGCTCCTCCTGGAAAACTGCGATTGACTTATATTGAGACTCGGTCTTTGTCGCTAGGGCAACCAGGTTCTGTTCTCGAATCAGTGCAATTTCAGTCTCGACTGATTCAAGCTCAACCTGTTTTCCATGCCTCAGGTCGCGTTCTTGGTCGCTAGAAATCTCGTAGCTGGGGAACAACCTCGACGCGGCATCGCTTAAATTAATCAAGCTTGGCTCCTCGGTGATTTCAGTTGCATCGGTGGCCAAGAAGGAAGCTATCGCGGTTCGTCTCAGGCCGATTAAGTGACCGCCGACCTCTAGGGCTTGACCTAAGTCTCTTGCAAGAGCTCGGATGTAGGTTCCGGAGGTGCACTCAACGCTAATGTCAAAATCAAGAAGCCCGTCATGGTAATTCAGCTCCCCGGTGCGGACAAACTTCCGAATAATTATGGATTTAGCCTTGAGATCGACCTTTTTACCCTGTCGAACCAGATCGTAAGCTCTAACGCCATCAATCTTTTTGGCACTGATGCTCGAAGGTATTTGATCAAGTGGCCCAGTCAAAGCCGCAATTGCACTATCGATTTGGGCTGATGTAATGACTTCAGCGTTTCTGCTCTCGAGAATCTCCGACTGAGAATCATCGCTGAGGGTCGATTGACCCAAACGCACAGTCGCGGTGTAGGACTTGTCTTGTCCAAGTAAAAATTGAAGTAATTTTGTGCCCTGATTCACGCCAAGCACTAAAAGACCGGTGGCTAAAGGGTCCAGGGTTCCGCCGTGCCCAATTTTTTTTGTGCCAAGAACCCCCCGCATTTTTGCTACAACATCAAAAGAAGTCCAGTCCTGGGGTTTGTCAATCAGAACTAGGCCATGCCGCATTAGTCTTCCTGAGGCTTTTGGATGTAAGGATCAGGGTCTCCCGCGTGCTTAGCTCCCTTGGCAAGCTTCTCTACTTCGCCGTCTCGTCTTCTAGCCTCGGCCAAAAGTTCGTTCAAATCATCCGCATTTTCTGGGACGTCGTCGAGTATCAGTTCGAGGGTTGGTGTCATCCTGATGCTCAGCTGCTTGCCGATCTCTCCTCGAAGCCGCCCGGTGTTTTTTTGGAGAATTGCAACCGTCAGGGCTTTGTCTTCTTCAGAACCAAAGACAGTGTAGAAAAGCCTGGCTTGCATCAGATCGGGTGTTACGCGCGCGTCAGTAAAAGTCACAAAACCCAAATCAGGATCTTTGACCACCTTCGCAAGCGCTGACGCAGCCAAAACTTTAATCCGCTCCGCGAGACGCAGCGCTCTAGAACGATCTGCCATTAGCCCCTCGGCTTCTCTACCATCTCGTAAGTCTCGATGACGTCATCGATCTTGACGTCGTTGAAGCTGCCAAGGCCGATTCCACACTCGAAGTCGGCCTTCACCTCGGTCGCGTCGTCCTTGAATCTCTTCAGTGACTCAACCTTTAGGTTTTCTCCGATTACTTCGCCATTTCTTAGAACCCGCGCCATCGCATTTCTGCGCATTAGGCCGCTTCTGACATAAGAACCCGCGATAAGGCCGAACTTGGAGGACTTGAATACCTCTCGAACCTCGGCTGTTCCCAGCTGAGCCTCTTCGTATTCTGGCTTGAGCATGCCTTTGAGTGAGTTTTCAATGTCATCCAGAACGTTGTAGATGACGGTGTAGTGACGGATGTCGACACCCTCTCGATCTGCTCGTTCTTTGGCTTTATTGTCCGGGCGGACGTTGAATCCGATGATTACCGCCGAGTCGACGGTGGCCAGGTTCACGTCTGATTCAGTAATCGCACCAACACCGCGGTGGATAATTCGTAACTGAACTGAGTCCCCCACGTCGATCTTAAACAGGCTGTCTTCCAGGGCCTCAACGGCACCTGAGACATCACCCTTGATGATCAAGTTCAATGACTCGACCTTGCCATCTTCGAGCGCCTTGGTGAAGTCCTCGAGTGAAAGCTTCTTTCGGGTCCTTGCCAATAGAGCATTTCGGTCGGCAGCTTCACGCTTCTCGGCGATTTGCCTTGCTTGTCGCTCGTCCTCAGCGACCACGAAAGTATCTCCGGCGCGGGGAACAGACTGCAGACCCAAGACCTGAACCGGTCTTGATGGAGTTGCAAACTGGACCGGATCTCCGTTTTCATCAAACATCGCGCGGACTCGACCGTGAGCAGCACCGGCAACAATTGCGTTCCCAATTTCTAGGGTTCCTGACTGAATCAGAACTGTCGCAACAGAGCCACGGCCCTTGTCTAGGTTTGCCTCAATAGCAACTCCTCGAGCAGCCTTGTCTGGGTTGGCTCGCAGGTCTAGAGCCGCATCAGCAGTCAAAAGAACTGCGTCAAGAAGCTTGTCGATTCCATCACCCTTCAGTGCAGACACATCGATAAACATGACGTCACCACCGAACTCCTCGGCAACCAAACCAAATTCAGTTAGCTGCTGACGTATCTTTGCCGGGTTAGCGCCTTCTTTATCGACCTTGTTTACTGCAACCACAATTGGCACCCTGGCCGCTTGCGCGTGGTTCAGCGCCTCAATGGTTTGAGGCATTACACCGTCGTCGGCGGCAATAACCAATATGGCAATGTCTGTGACCTCGGTGCCTCTGACACGCATTGCAGTAAAGGCCTCGTGACCCGGTGTGTCAATGAAAGTAATGGCACGATTTACGCCCTCGTGGGTGGTGTGAACCTGGTAAGCACCGATGTGCTGTGTGATGCCACCAGCCTCACCGCCAACAACGTTCGCATTACGAATAGAGTCCAGCAATTTGGTCTTACCATGGTCAACGTGTCCCATGACTGTGACTACCGGAGGCCTTGGGGAAAGCGCCTCGTCATCTTCTTCATCAATACCGGTTGAGATATCAAGACCGAAACCTTCGAATAGCTCTCGCTCTTCGTCCTCAGGTGAAACAATCTCGAGCTTGTAGCCAAGCTCTACACCAAGAATCTGGAAAGTGTCCTCATCCAGTGAGGCAGTGGCAGTCGCCATGTGTCCCAAGTGGAAAAGTATGGTTATCAACTGCGCGGGGTTGGTGCCAATCTTGTCAGCGAAGTCCTGGATCGAAGATCCACGACGAACTCGCAACACGGTGGTCCCATCTCCTCGAGGCACCATCGCGCCACCCAGGCTCGGAACGTCTCTTAGCTCAAACTCTTCGCGCTTGGTGCGCTTGGACTTGCGAGATTTACCTCTAGATCCACCTCTACCGAATGCTCCTGCAGTGCCGGCTCCCCGGCCACCTCGGCCAGCTGGTCCAGGCCTTCCGGCCGGAGGTCCAAATCCTGGCTTCTGTCCACCTGGTGCGCCAAAGGCTGGTGCGCCACCTGGGCGCGGTGCCCCACCGGCAGGTCTTGGCGCTCCTGGGCGCGGTGCGCCTGGGCGTGGTGCTCCTGGGCGCGGTGCGCCACCGGCAGGTCTTGGTGCTCCTGGCCGTGGTCGACCCATACCTTGGTTTGCAGCAAAAGGATTGTTACCAGGACGCACCATTGGCCGAGGTATACCCATTCCCTGATTTGAAGAAAATGGATTATTTCCTGGTCGTGGTGCGCCAAGCATTGTGGATGCTGCAGGCTTTTCGCCTGAGGAAGAAGGAACGGCCGCTGGCTCGTCGGCAGGCTTGGGATCGGCCTGAGGCGGTTCGTTAATCGCAGCAGGATCTGCCGGCTTCGGGCTCTCAACTACAGCTGGAGTCTCGGCGGCTGGCTCGGCCTTTGGCTTCGCTGGCGCCTTCTTGACTGGCGCTTCCTTCTTGGGAAAAGCGTCTTTCAGCATTGCGGCCACCGGTGGCGTGATTGTGGAAGAGCCACCTTTGACGTATTCGCCAAGCTCTTCTAATTTGGCTAAAGCCGCTTTGGTTTCAATTCCAAGTTCTTTAGCAATGTCGTATACGCGGGGAAGCGCCACTTTTTTTTCTCCTGTTCCGGGCCGACCCCAAACAGGGAAGGCCTTAGTTCTGAGAGGGTCTCATTTCGAGATGCTCATTGTGTGTCAGCCATATTTTCTGCCTGATTCCTAAGCCAGGTCTCGAGCAACTCCGAATTAGAGTCACCCAAGGCGCGAACTAGACCTTTTCGATCAAGCGCTAGTCTCAAACATTTTTCGTGAACCCAGGCCCCTCTTCCTTGCAGCTTTCGCTGCTCATCGAGAAGAAAACTTTTGTTCACTGAAACAATTTTCAGCAAGTGCTTCATCGAATCTCGTTGGCGACAGCCAACACAGGTCCGAATAGGCTCCATTCTAGGGCCCCTTACCTAATGACGCTATCCCTCAAGGATGCTATCTGGTTGAACATCGATTTTTGCACCGGTCAATTTTGCTGCCAGGCGGGCGTTTTGGCCCTCTTTTCCGATTGCCAGCGAAAGCTGAAAATCAGGAACTAACACCCTTACGGCCTTAGTTGCGGCGTCCAAAACGAAGCTGTCCGATACCCGGGCTGGCGATAAAGCGTGAGCTACGAAGGTTGCCAAGTCTTCTGAAAAATCAACAACATCGATTTTTTCCTCATTCAATTCTGCGCTGACCGCACGGACTCGCTGGCCAAGTTCTCCGATGCAGGCACCCTTAGCGTTGATTCCGGACTCTTTGGCAATAACCGCAATCTTGGTCCGGTGTCCGGCTTCACGAGCCACCGAAGCAATTTCAACCTGGCCAGACGCCACCTCTGGCACCTCCATGGCGAAAAGCTTGCGAACCAAACCCGGGTGAGTTCTGGAAACGGTAATCTGTGGGCCTCTTGGACCTTTTTGAACGCTGGTTACATAAACTCTGATGCGACTTCCGTGAAGGTATTGCTCGGTGGGTACTTGCTCTTCGGGCGGCATCAGCGCTTCAATCGATCCGAGGTTTACGTAAACCATGTGCGATCTTGAACCCTGCTGAATCTGACCGGCAACGATGTCGCCCTCTTTGCCCTTGAATTCGCCTAAGAGGCCCTCATCTGAGATGTCTCGCATTCGCTGCGCAATGACCTGCTTTGCAGCGTAAGCGGCCACTCGACCGAAACCTTCCGGAGTTACTTCCTCCTCGCCAATGGGCTCGTCCAACTCATCGAGAGTGGATTGGAAGATTCGCACACGGCCGGTTTTGCGATCGAGCTCGGCTCGGGCTCCTTTTACCGGTTCCGGAAAGCCTTTGGCGAAAGCCGCCAAGATGGCCGCCTCAATGATTAGGACTAGTTCCTCGAATGGAATTTCCCGTTCGCGCTCTAGTAAACGCAGAACTTGTAAATCGATATCCATGCCTCGCCTTTTTTTAGTTTTTAACGCTTAGCAGCTAGCTCAGCGAGAACTGAGTCTATCTTTACTTGAGAACGTTCGCCTGTCACTCGGTTCCAAAGCTCAACTTCACCATCTGCCACACCTCGGCCACAAATGATTATCCAAGGGTTACCAATAAGCTCGGCATCGGCAAATTTTACGCCCGGACTAACCTTTGGCCTATCATCAAGCATCACCTTGAGTCCAAGCGCTTCGGCCGCCAAGGTCAAAGACTCAGCGGCCGCGAATGCGGCCTCGTCTTTGCCAGCCGCCACGATATGAAGGTTTGCTGGAGCCACAGATTCAGGCCACATCAAGCCCTTATCGTCGTGACAAGCCTCGGCGATTACCGCCACTAACCTGGTAACACCGATTCCATAGGAACCCATGGTCACTGTCACGAGCTTTCCATTGGAATCAAGAACCTTTAGCCCAAGAGCCTCGGCGTACTTGCGACCAAGCTGAAAAATGTGACCGATTTCGATTCCACGGGCTATTTCTAGCGGGCCCGAACCGTCTGGGGCTGGGTCACCAGCACGAATCTCTGCGATGTCCGCGATGCCGTCTGAGGAGAAGTCACGCCCAAAAGTAAGGTGCCAAGTGTGCATTTGATCTTTATTTGCACCCGTAATCCAGGAGCTTCCTTCCGCGATTCTAGGATCGAGCAGATATTCGATTTTTGACTCGGCTTCCAGGCCTAAAAACTGTTTTGAGTCTTTGCGAGGTCCGATATATCCCTTAACAAAATCGGGATGATTTTTGAAATCCGCTTCATTGGCTTGCTCCACGTCGCAACCAAACCAAGCTTCCGCACGCTTTTGATCAACTTCTCTGTCGCCTGGGATTCCAACGGTCACTAGTCGGCGCTTACCGTCTCCAGCTATCAAAGCAAGCACCACGTTTTTCAAAGTGTCCGAGGCCTGCCAGGGCCCATTTTCTTTCGGGTGATTCTCATTTGAAAACTTAACCAGGCGTGTAATTGTTGGAGTGTCAGGAGAGGCGTGATCCACTGAGGCTGGGCCAGAGGTAGTCACAGCCGGGGATTGCTGAAACCTAACCGCCTCAACGTTGGCTGCAAAACCGGCGGCAGATCGGACGAACGAGTCCTCACCGATTTCTGAAGGGTTCAAAAATTCCTCAGACTTTGATCCACCCATCGCTCCAGCGTCGGCGCTCACTATTACATATTCCAAGCCCAAGCGAGTGAAGATACGCTCGTAAGCTTCGCGTTGGGCCTGGTAGGAAACCTCTAGGCCTTCATCGGTAACGTCAAAGCTATAAGCGTCTTTCATTACAAACTCGCGGCCGCGCAACAGTCCGGCTCGCGGTCTGGCCTCATCACGATACTTATTTTGAATTTGGTAAATGCTTAGCGGCAAATCTTTATACGAGTTGTAAAGATCCTTGACTAGGAGAGTGAAAACCTCTTCGTGGGTCGGTGCCAAAAGGTAATCGGCACCCTTGCGGTCTTTCAGGCGGAAAATATTATCGCCGTATTCTTCCCACCGACCGGTTGTTTCATAGGGTTCTTTGGGTAGCAGAGCGGGAAAGAAAACCTCTTGGGCACCGGCGGCGGCCATCTCTTCGCGCACAATTTGCTCAATCTTTGTTTTGACCATTAGGCCAAGTGGCAGCCAGCTAAAAACTCCTGGCGCTGCACGTCTGATGTAGCCGGCGCGAACCAACAATCTGTGACTTTCGACCTCAGCGTCCGCTGGATCTTCACGAAGGGTCCGAAGAAATAATGAGCTCAGGCGATATGGCATGAGCACAATGTTAGCTACTTGCCGACGCTAACCTGAGCGGTTCCGATAAGTGCGCTGTCCATTTCAGCCGCAATTCGATTTGCTTCTTCAATCAAAGTGGTGACAATTTCATTTTCTGGCACCGTTTTGATTATCTCGCCCTTGACAAAAATTTGACCTTTGCCGTTGCCGGAGGCAACACCTAAGTCAGCTTCTCTTGCCTCGCCTGGCCCGTTCACAACGCAGCCCATGACGGCCACTCGAATTGGTACGGTCAAGTGAGAAAGACCCTCGGTCACGTCGTTTGCAAGAGTGTATACATCGACCTGGGCGCGGCCACAGCTAGGACAAGAGACAATTTCAAGTTTTCGGGGACGAAGATTCAGGCTCTCCAAAATCTGCGAACCAACTTTGATTTCTTCAACCGGCGGAGCCGACAGCGAAACACGAATCGTGTCGCCAATGCCCTGTGACAAAAGTGCACCAAAAGCCACTGAAGACTTGATGGTGCCCTGGAATGCTGGTCCAGCCTCGGTAACTCCGAGGTGGAAAGGCCAGTCACCACGCTCGGCGAGTAGCTTATAAGCCTTGACCATCACAACCGGGTCGTTGTGCTTGACAGAAATCTTGAAGTCGTGAAAGTCGTGCTCTTCGAAAAGACTTGCTTCCCAAACCGCTGACTCCACTAGAGCTTCTGCCGTCGCCTTACCATATTTTTGCAACAGTCTTGGGTCTAGTGAGCCGGCGTTAACACCAATGCGAATAGAGATTCCGGCATCCTTGGCGGCCTTTGATATTTCTCCGACCTGGTCATCAAATTTTCTAATGTTTCCTGGATTCACTCTCACCGCGCCGCACCCAGCGTCAATTGCTTGGAAAACATAGCGCGGCTGGAAGTGGATGTCGGCTATCACCGGAAGCTGGGAGCGTTTGGCGATAACCCGAAGAGCTTTAGCGTCATCACTGGTTGGAACGGCCACTCGCACAATGTCACAGCCGGTTGCAGTGAGCTCGGCAATTTGCTGGAGCGTTCCGTTTATATCTGTGGTCTGAGTTGTGGTCATGGACTGAACTGAAATAGGAGAATCTGACCCAACCGGAACCTTGCCCACCATTATTTGACGAGTTTTGCGCCTAGGAGCGATTGTTGGTGGGGGTCCTACTGGAAGCCCAAGATTTACAGCTGGCAATGATTACCTCTCGTTTGCTCCAGTCCTTAACAGCGAAGGATGCAAGTTGCTTCCTAACCCAACGTTATTGGGTTTACCAGATCAGCTAATATTAGTATCAATCCGGTCACAATAAGCAGCATCCACACCGCATAAGCCACCGGAAGCGCCTTTGCAGTGTCGATTGGGCCCGGGTCGCTCTTTCCCGCCAGAACCCAAGCTCTTCGTTTTGCGCTTTCGTAGAGCGCCCCGAGAGCGTGACCGCCATCAAGTGGCAGCAATGGGATTAGGTTAAAAACAAAAAGCGCCAGGTTCAAAGAACCAATTAGCAGCAACAACGAAGCAAGCTTGGCTGCGACGCTGATGTCCGCCGCCGTGAGCTCTCCTGCAAGTTGACCGACTCCCAAAATAGACACCGCCCCATTTGGATCTCGGTCGGTGTTCCCGAAAGTACTTGCCGCCACCTTATAAACCTGCTGCGGCAAATCAGCAACAAATGCCAGCATTCCGCTGGTTGCGGTCAGTGAAAAATTGAGCGATTCCTGGACGCTCATTGGAGTCGTCTTGGAACCCAGCTGGATACCCAATATGGGCCTTAGCTCAGTCAGCTTGTTTCCTGCTTCATCGACGGCGGCCTCACCTGATTCCAGTAAAACTTGAGTCTCGATAAACGATGGAGTGATTGCTAAGGTGAGGTTTGCTCCGTCGCGAACGACCCCTAACATCGACTGGCTGGACTGATTCGTACTCAAACCGGCAATTACTTCGTTCCAGCTAATAACTGGTTTTCCGTTGACTTGATTCACGGTGTCACCGGGCAATAGACCGGCCGCAAGCGCCGGCGAAACCGGAGCTCCAGCTGGGCAGTTGCCGTCAGAATCCGCCTCGATACATTCGTAGACCTTGTTCACGCTCATGGTGGGCTGCATAGTGCCAACGCCGCTTAGTGCCAAAAGAATAAGCAGCACCCCCAAAAATAGATTCATCAGCGGTCCGCCGAGCATGATTATCAATTTCTTTGGGGCAGAAAGCTTATAAAACTGACGATTTTCATCGCTCGGCCCGATGCCTTGTCTTACTTGGTTTCTGGCCTCCCTAATCCAACTTGAGAAGGGTCCCCGATATGGCTTCGATTCGGGTGGATACATGCCGGTCATCAGGATGTAGCCGCCAAGTGGTATCGCCTTGATTCCATACTCGGTGTCGCCTCTGGTCCAGGACTTAACGGTGGGGCCAAAGCCAATCATGTACTGGTTGACGCGAATGCCAAAAATCTTTGCCGGAATTAGATGACCGATTTCATGCAACCCTATCGAGAGTGCAATGCCAATGAGCACAATGGCAATGCCGGCTGCGTATAAGAGGATTTCAATCACTTCTAAAGGGTACCCAACAGTTTCGGATTTAGGCGTGTGCTATCAGCGAATCAGCGGTCCGCCTGGCCCAGGTTTCGGCACTTAGAACGCTTTCGAGGCTCAATGGCCCCGGAGTGTGGACCTGGAGAACCTTGTCGATGGTGTCCGTAATTCCAAGGAACGATATTTCCCCGCGGTGGAAAGCCTCAACTGCCTGCTCATTTGCAGCGTTATAGACCGATGGGAAGGTAAGACCCGCCTCCCCAACCTGGCGGGCTAGCTTGACGGCACTGAACACTTCTTCGTCCAACGGCTCAAAGTCCCAACGATGGCTTTGCGTGAAATCCAAAGGTTTTGTAGAGTCTGCGAGGCGATTTGGCCAACCCAGCGCAAAGCCGATTGCGAGCTTCATATCTGGCACCGAAGCCTGCGATATCACCGAACCGTCGTAAAACTCAACCATCGAATGAACAATTGACTGGGGGTGAACCGTCACCGCAATGTTTTTAAGCTCGATGCCAAACAAAATATGTGCCTCAATCACCTCGAGGCCCTTATTCACCATGGTTGCAGAATTAGTGGTTATTACCTTGCCCATGCTCCAAGTTGGATGCTTGAGAGCTTGTGCGGGGGTGACGTTCTCAAGCTCGGCTTTAGTCATGTTTCGAAAAGGACCGCCCGAGGCGGTCAAGATAAGTCTTGACACTTCAGATTTTTGCCCGGCCAATAAACACTGAGCGATTGCCGAGTGCTCGGAATCAACAGGCAAAATCTGGTCCTTGGCTGCCAATTCGGTAACCAGCGATCCACCGACGATTAGTGACTCTTTGTTCGCAAGCGCTAGTTTGCTGCCGGCGCGAAGAGCGGAAAGAGTCGCCATTAGGCCTGCCGAACCAGTGATTCCATTGACAACCACGTCTGCTGAGAGCTCTTCGGCCAAATCGGCCGCCAACTCTGGGCCTAGGACCACTTTGTCCTTGGACAAGCCAAATTCGATTCTTTGCGCCTCCAAGAGCTCAGTGTTGGTATTTCCCGAAATTCCGACGAGCCGAAACTTTTCGGGGTTAGCCGCTAGCAGTTCGAGTGTCTGGGTGCCAACGGACCCGGTAGAACCTAAAACCAAAACAGTGCGCATCTAACAAATCTTAGAACTCCATCCGCATTGTGAGTCGAGAATGATAAAAATCCGAGGAAGTATCTAGACTTGTTCTATGAGCCTTGAACAAAAACGCATATTGACAACCTCCATTCCTGGACCTAAGTCAGTTGAGCTCCAAAAGCGCCGATCCGCCGTGGTTTCAGCGGGTGTCGGGACGATGCTGCCGGTGTTTATAGAGCGGGCGCACGGCGCAATTCTCGAAGACGTGGACGGCAACCAGCTGATAGATATGGGTAGCGGTATCGGAGTGGTGACAATTGGTCACACTAACCCCGGTGTGGTTGCTGCAGTCCAAGAGCAAGTGGCGAAACTAACCCACACATTGTTTACCGTTGCCCCCTACGAGAAATACGTTCAAGCAGCTGAGCTCTTGGCCTCTCACTCCCCCGGGTCTTTTCCGAAGAAAGTAGCATTTTTTAATTCCGGTGCCGAAGCCGTAGAGAACGCAGTAAAAATTGCCAGGCGAGCAACCGGAAGAACTGAAATTGCGGTTTTTGACCACGCCTACCACGGTAGAACAAGCCTTACGATGGCCATGAATTTTAAGGCGCACCCTTACGCAACGGGTTTTGGGCCACTACCGGGAAGCATTCACCATGCTCCCATGAGTTACCCATTCCGCGACCCCGAGGGCATGACGGGTGAGCAGGCGGCAGCAAGAACCATTACTTACCTGGAAAAAAGAGTTGGTGCCTCACAGCTTGCCGCAGTATTCATTGAGCCAATTCAAGGTGAAGCTGGATTCATAGTCCCAGCTCCTGGTTTTTTGAAGACACTCGACAGCTGGTGCAAGGCAAACGGCATAGTCATGGTTGCCGACGAAGTTCAAAGCGGCATGGCGAGAACCGGTAAATGGTTTGCAAGCCAGTGGGAAGAGGGCTTCGACCCCGACCTGGTAACTGTCGCCAAGGGCATTGCAGGTGGCATGCCACTATCGGGCGTAGTAGGTCGCGCAGAGATAATGGACTCGGCCCACGCCGGTGGCTTGGGCGGTACTTTTGGTGGTTCCCCCACCGCTGTCGCAGCCGCAGTTGCTGTCATGGAACAGTTTGAACAAGGAACCTGGCTAGATCGAGCCCAAGAAATTGGTGCCCTTATCACCGAGAGGCTCGCAGCGATGATGACCCAGTTCCCGGTGATTGGCGAAATACGCGGCGTCGGTGCCATGCAGGCCTTCGAGCTAATAATCCCGGGGACTCTTGACCCTAACCCGCAAGCCACGGAGGCTCTCTTGAGGCACTGCCATCAGAATGGCGTCGTGGTTCTAAATGCCGGCACTTATTCAAACGTCGTTCGTTTACTGCCACCACTTGCTATTACGGACGAACTACTTCACGAAGCATTGGACGTTATTGCCGATGGATTGGCCGCCCAGTAGCTTTTGGGTGTCTTTCTTCAAGTTTTCAAGTCAAAACGACCCTAGAACTGAGTGCTCATGGGCCAATATAAAGACCGCCAACGCCTAGCTGAGCTCTTTGCTACCGAAGTAGCGTCCTACGTCTCGGCTCACCCGGAATCACAAAAAGCCCACCGGAAAGCTCAGGCATCCCTGGTGAATGGTGTGCAAATGCTTTGGATGGCCAAGTGGCCGGGACCATTTCCAATCTACGTAAAAAGCGCAAAGGGTGCGCACTTCACAGACCTCGACGACAATGACTTCACGGATTTCTGTTTGGGAGACACTGGAGCGATGTCTGGTTATGCCTCGGCTCCGACCGTGAAGGCGGTGCAAGAGCAGATAGCGAAGGGCTCGACTTTTATGCTCCCCACGCTAGACGCCGCCAGAAACGCAGAAATACTCGGGAATCGCTTCGGTCTACCAAAGTGGCAGTTCACACTCAGTGCCACCGATGCCAACCGCCACTTAATCCGATTTGCAAGACAAGTAACGGGACGATCGAAAATCGCAGTTCATGATTATTGCTATCACGGCAGCGTGGATGAAACCTTTGCCGTGCTTGACACCGAAGGAAACACCGTTTCAAGACCAAACAATATTGGCAAGCCATCGGAGCTAAATTCCACAACCGTCTCACTGCCTTTTAATGACTTAGCCGCTGCCGAAAAGGCATTTGCAACCGGTGACATCGCCCTACTGCTGATCGAACCGGGACTAACCAACATCGGCATCGTCTTGCCAGAGGCCGGTTACTTGGAAGGACTTCAGGCACTGTGTAAAAAATACGAAGTTATCTTCGCTCTCGATGAAACCCACACGCTGTCGGCCGGCGCAGGCGGAATCACTGCCAGGGATAACTTAAAACCTGACGCAATTGTCTTGGGAAAAACAATAGGTGGCGGAGTTCCTGTTGGGGCCCTTGGTTTCTCAGAGGATCTTTCCGAGAAGATCGCGAACGGCTTGGAACTCGAGAGCATAGACGTCGCAGGGGTCGGCGGCACGCTGGCCGGTAGCGCGCTATCAATGGCTGCGGTCCGCGCAACACTTGAAGAAGTTCTGACTCCAGAAAACTTCTTCAAAATGGAGCAGCTAGCAATTATCTGGCAAAACAACATTCAGGACACTATCGATCAAAATCAACTTCCTTGGCAGGTTTCGAGAATCGGCTGCCGCGGTGAATATAGCTTTAGACCGACCGCACCGAGAACCGGAGCTGAAGCAGCAGCCGCAGAAGACTTCGAATTAGGTCAGTTCCTTCAGCTTCACGCAATCAATCGCGGCATCTTGATGACACCTTTTCATAATATGGTTTTAGTCTCACCGGACACCACCCAGGCCGATGTTGACCAGCACCATAGCCATTTTCGCCACGCGGTTGAATTGCTATTTGCTAAGTAACTTTCGCTTCTTTCTGGCGGATCTCACCTGCACCGCAATCACGATCGCTATCGCAACGATAAAGACGAAAGACCCCACAACATTGGCCTCTGGGGGTATGCCTCTGGCAGCCGCGGTATAGACAAACTTTGGGAAAGTGTCAACCGATCCTGAGTTGAATTGAGTGATAATGAAATCATCGAAGCTCAGCGCAAAAGCCAGCATCGCGGCGGACAGGACCCCCGGCAGTAGCAACGGAAAAGTAATCTTCCAGAACACCTGCATTGGAGAGGCGTAGAGATCGCGCCCAGCTTCCTCAAGGGCGGGATCCAAGGTTGCAACCCTCGCCTTTACCGTGACAACCACAAAGCTCAGAGTGAACATCACGTGAGCAATAATCACTGTTGTCAGGCCCTTTGTCCAACCAAGGTCCAAGAACTGAGCTGCCAGACCGGCACCCATGACTACCTCGGGAGTGGCAAGAGGTAAAAACAGTAGCAAGTTAGTTGAGCTTCGAAACTTGAAACGGTATCGCACCAAAGCTATTGCGATCATTGTGCCTAGGACCGTGGAGACGGTGGTTGCGGTGATCGCAACCAGCAACGAGTTGCCGAAGGCTCCGCAGACACCTGCCTGATCGCAGACGTTTAGCCAGTTATCAAAGGTGAAACCACGCCAAATAATGTTCGACTTTAACGAGTCGTTGAACGAGAACACAAATGTGTACCCAATTGGAACCATTAAAAACAAGAAGGTTAGAAAAACATAAGTTGGCAGTAGGTACTTGCCCAGAGACAACTTACTCATAGTAGATCGTCCGTTCCGCTTCTGCGAACATAAGCGGAGACTAGGACAACGATGGTTGCCATTAGCATCACGGAGATCGCCGAGGCAGTTGGGTAGTCCTGAATCCTTAGGAAGTTAGCCTCTACAACATTACCGATCATTGCAGTGTCAGGGCCCCCGAGGAAGTCCCTGCTGGCCACAACGTAATCACCGCTAATCGGAATGAACGTCAAAAGAGTTCCCGAAATGATTCCGGGAAGCGAAAGTGGCAGTGTTATTTTTCGGAAAGTTTTAGAAGGGCTCGCATACAGGTCAGACCCTGCCTCAACCAGGCTCAAGTCTAGGCGATCTAGATTCGCATAAATTGGCAGGGTCATAAAAGGAATGAAGTTGTAGACCAAACCAAATACCACGGCAAAACTGGTGCCAATTATGTAGCTATCGGCACCGAAAATACCGATGTCCTTCAGCAGGTTCACAACCATTGAATCGTTGGAAAAAATCTGCTTCCACGCAAAGGTGCGAAGCAAGAATGATATGAAGAACGGTGCTATCACAAGCGTTAACAAGATGCCCTTTAGAAGCGGCCTGTTTCTCGACTTCACCGCAATGAAATAGGCGATTGGATAACTAATGGCAAGCGCGATGACAGTTGCCAACAGCGCAAAGCTAAATGATCGAAAAATCTGCGGCGCATACTGAGTAATCGCGTAAACGTAGTTGCCAAACTCAAGGCCGTAGTCGTAGTTTCCAATCGCACCGGTTTCACTCGGTTGCTTCAAAGAAGTAATTATTAGAGATACCAATGGGGTTATGAAGAAAAGCGCCAGGTAAAACAAACCGGGCAGCAAAAGGAAAAGTGCGACCCAACCAGTTCTGGCCGGTCCCTGCTGTTTAGTCGGAGCCTGCGACCCAAATGCCACGAACGCCATTACTGGTCTTCTTCTACTCCGGATGGAAGATCTGACAGCCCAAAGCTGTGCTCGATTTTCCAGCTAACGTAAACCTGTGCACCGAGCTCCACGACTGGCGAGCGGCCAACATTTTGAGCAAAAACGGTCATTACACCGATTCCTGGAATGTCAATCTGATATTGATTGGAAACTCCCGTGAATCGAATGTCGGTGATCTCGCCCGGCCCAAGAATGTTTAACCCTGGATCGGCCGTCGGCTCAGTTTCGTGGAAGTAGGTCTTTTCAGGCCTAACTCCGATTGCGATCACTCCGGTGACCTTCTCGCTTCTTTTGGTCAGGCCGGTAATTTTACGACCCTTGTATTCGATACTTGTGGTTTCGGAGTTAGTTTCCATGACTTTACCGATGAACATATTCGATTGACCTAAGAACTTCGCCACGAACGCGGTTTTGGGCCTGTCATACAAAACCTCAGGAGCACCAAGTTGTTCGATGTGGCCCTGGTTCATAACCGCGACAGTGTCTGCCATGTCCATGGCCTCTTCTTGGTCGTGGGTTACGTGAAGAAAAGTAAGCCCAACTTCCATTTGAATCGCCTTGAGCTCGATCTGCATCTGACGACGAAGTTTGAGATCAAGTGCGCCCAACGGCTCGTCAAGTAGCAGTAGCGACGGACGGTTCACCAGAGCTCTTGCAAGTGCCACTCGTTGCTGCTGGCCGCCGGATAATTGTTGGGGCCGACGCTGAGCAAGATGTTCTAGCTCTACCATTGCCAGGGCCTTCTCGGCCCTTGGCAACGGGTCGGCAACTTTGCGTTGCCTGATTCCAAAAGCCACGTTTTCTAGAACGCTCATGTGCGGAAACAGTGCATAATTCTGGAAAACAGTGTTCACCGGTCGCTCGTGTGGCTTCGTGCCGGCGATATCTTTCCCGCCAAGCAGGATTTCACCCTTTGAAGGGCTCTCGAGCCCGGCAATCATTCTTAGCGTCGTTGTCTTGCCGCATCCCGAAGGACCTAAAAGAGCAAAAAACTCCCCGGCCGGAATCTTCAGGTCGAGATTATCGACCGCAACAAAACCGGGGAACTCCTTACGAATACCCTTTAGCTCGAGGTCTTGACCTCTGGCTATGAACTCAGTGGCCACCTAGGAACCCAGAAGAAGGTTTTGCCAAGCCGCTGAGAAACGTTGCTCCTCCGGGCCAGTCAAGCTTCGGAACGAGTGGCTCTTTGCAAGAGTTTCGGCGTTAGGGAAGATCAACTGGTTTTCTGCCAATTCCGGATCTTCCATAGCCGCAATTTCCTTTGCTCCCACCACTGGAGTGATGTAGTTGACCCAGAGAGCGAGCTCAGCTGCGTTTACAGGATCGTAATAGTAGTTGATCAACTCTTCAACATTGCGCTTGTGAGTGGCGCCCATTGGCACTATGAACTCGTCAGCCCACAAAGTTACTCCGGTGTCTGGGAACACAAAGCCGAATGGTTCTGGCTCGTCGTCCGTGCCGCTTTCGTAGTTGATGACGGTGATGTCACCGGACCAAGCGGTTGCAGCGATGATGTTTCCGGTTGTTAGGTCGTCAAGGTAGCTATTTCCACGGACGTTATAGATTTGTCCGCTGTCAATCTGAGTTTTTATCTCTTCAAGCGCTGCATTGAAGGCATCCTCGGTCAGGCTGTCTGCGGAAGTGATGTCGATCCCTTGGCTCAGTAGAACAAGACCTACGGTGTCGCGCATCTCGGAGAGCAAACCAACTCTTCCCTTGAGCTCCACTGCCCAAAGATCGGCCATGGTTGCTGGCTCATCCTTGCCAGTTGCTTCTTTGTAAGCCTTCTTGTTGTAGCCAATCCCGGCGAATCCACCCTGCCAAGGAATTGAGTAAACGCGGTCCGGGTCGTCCGGGTTTCCCTGGTAACCAGGAGCCAAGTTCGCTACTTTATTTGGGAGATTTGCGTTGTCAAAAGCCTGAAGGTAACCAAGGTCGCGAATACGCTCCGCCATCCAAGTCGTTGGGCAGGCAACATCAGCACCGATGTCCTGTCCTAGTGCTAGCTGATCCTTAACCTTGGCGTACCAAGTGTCATTGTCATCAATCTCTACGCGGTAATCGACGGTGATTCCGCTCTGCTCTTGGAAGCGAAGCAGGGTCGGGTAGTTACCGTCGTCATCTTCGTCCATGTAGGCAGCCCAGTTATGCCAAACAAGTACTTTTTCGCTGTCGGAAAGATCGGTGGCCGCAACAACGTTTTCCTCCGCGGCGGCGCAAGATGCAAGTGTCAGTGCTGCGGCGGTTCCGCCAACGCCGGCTAGGGCCGCTCGACGAGAGATCTGGTGCCGTCTAGCCATCTGAACAAGCTGAGCCAGCATTGGGTCTTGAGGTAGTCCTCGCTTCATAGCATTCTCCTAGGTTGCGCAGCTTCCTGCGATTATCGGTTATCCACTACCTGACTCCTTGTGAGAGTCCAGCGGGGAAAGTTTTGCACAACTATTGCCAAAAAAGAGGCAGCGAAATCTAATCTTTACTTTCAATCTCCTATGTAGTGCATGACATGTTTTATCCGCGTGTAGTCCTCGAAGCCATAGTGCGATAGATCCTTACCGTATCCGGAGTGCTTAAAGCCACCGTGTGGCATCTCTGCGGCGAGTGGGATGTGAGTGTTGATCCACACTGTTCCGAAATCTAGATACTTGGCAAAACGCATGGCTCTGGTGTGATTAGTTGTCCAGACCGAAGATGCCAGTCCATACCTTATGTCATTGGCCCATTTCAAAGCTTGGGCGTCATCGGTAAATTTCTGGACCGTTAGGACCGGCCCGAAGATCTCATCTTGGATGTGCTCATCGGTCTGTTTCAAGCCAGAAAGAACGGTTGGCTCCAGGAAGTAACCGCTACCCGCAATTCTTGATCCACCAGTTTCAATCTTCGCGTGATCAGGCAACCTATCGATAAAGCCCTGGATCCTTGTCAACTGGTTAGCACTATTAACCGGACCAAACAAGATCTCCGGCTCGTTTGGCATTCCAACCTTGGCGCTTTTCTTTACTTCTGCAATGAGTGCAGTCATGAAATCGTCATAACCAGACTCCTGAACCAACAACCTCGTGGCTGCGGTGCAATCTTGGCCGGCATTAAAGAAACCTGCGGCGACGATCCCCTCGGCAGCCTTCTGAAAGTCGGCGTCGGCAAAAACTATTACGGGAGCCTTGCCACCGAGTTCAAGGTGAACGCGCTTTAGGTCGCTGGAAGCGCTTTTCGCAACCTCCATGCCCGCGCGCACTGAACCGGTAATAGAGACCATTTGCGGAATATGATTCTCTATCATCGCGCGACCGGTGTCACGGTCTCCGGTCACGACATTGAAGACTCCATCGGGTAAAAACTCGCTGGCAATCTCAGCAAGCAGAAGAGTGGAGGCGGGAGTTGTGTCCGACGGCTTCAAAACGATGGTGTTTCCAGCTGCAATTGCTGGTGCAAACTTCCAAACCGCCATGTTCAATGGATAGTTCCAGGGGGTCACTTGACCAATAACGCCAATTGGCTCTCGTCTTATCGATGAAGTGTGGTCTTTCATATATTCTGCAGTTGCCCTGCCCTCTAGGTTCCTAGCCGCACCCGCAAAAAATCTAATCTGGTCAACAGAAGGTCCGATTTCGTAATCAACCAAATTGGTTCTTGGCTTACCAGTGTTTTCGGATTCAACATCGGCAGCCTCTTCCGCTCTTGCCTCGAGGGCGTCGGCAATTCGAAACAGAGCGAGTTGCCGTTCGGACGGAGTGGTCTGAGACCAAGTCTCAAAAGCTTTAGCTGCAACCTTATAAGCCTGGTCGACATCGGTCTGACTTGAAACAGGAGCGTGAGCATAAACCTGTTCGGTTGATGGATTTATTACGTCACTTACATTTTCACTTGATGGTGATTGATACTTGCCACCAATAAAGTTCTGCAATTTTTTCACGGCCAACCTGCACCACTCCTCTTTGAGTTGTTAAATGAAACTCTAAACCCGAAATAATCATTTCGACGGTCAAGTTTCCAAACTGTACCGATTTCGTAACATATTGGTAAAAAAACTGCGGAAAGTTCCTTCTCAAGCGGCTTTAAGTGCGATACTCACAACATGTCCAAAACCTTAAGGACCCGCCGCTCACAGCTCGATGAGACTTCTAAGCTCATCGTCGAGGAGCTTCAGCATGATGGCAGAAAGTCATATGCAGAAATAGGCAAGGTTGTTGGTTTGTCGGAAGCCGCTGTTAGACAGCGGGTCCAGAAGCTAACCGAGGCTAAAGTCATGCAGATAGTTGCCGTGACCGACCCATTGGTCCTTGGTTTTTCCAGACAGGCGATGATCGGCGTCAAGTGCTCCGGCGACGCCCTCGAGGTTGCCAAGTCGCTTGCCAAGATTTCATCGGTTGACTACGTAGTGCTGACCGCCGGTAGCTTCGACATTTTGGCCGAGGCAGTGTGCGAAGATGATGATGCACTGTTGGCACTTATAAATTCTCAAATACGAGCGCTACCCGGGGTCATCTCCGCAGAAAGCTTTGTCTACCTCAAACTAGAAAAACAGCACTATAACTGGGGAACTCGATAACGAGTTTCTCTCCAACTAACGGTAAAGAAGTGATATGAAATGGCAATCCAGGAAAACAGCAAGGCTAAAACCCTAAGGGGCCTGTTTAGTTCCAAGAAAAAAAGCCACGTTACAAACCCGTCGAAGTCCGACTTTCCGATAGTTCACGCCATGGCCTCCGGGATGGACGTCGGAGACAAAGAACTGCAAAAGAGTGCGAAGAAGCACCTTTGGATGCACTTCACCAGGCACAGCCCCTACAACAAAGTGGACATGACCATCATTCAAAAAGCTGATGGTCACTACCTAACGGATTCAAAGGGCCGCAAAGTAATTGACGGACTGTCGGGCCTCTTCACGGTCAACGCCGGTCACGGCAGGCAGGAACTTGCTGACGCGGCGGCAAAGCAAACCATGGAGCTTGACTTCATGCCACTTTGGTCCTACGCCCACCCCCGGGCGGTGGAACTAGCCGAACGGTTGGTCTCTTATGCGCCAAAAGAGCTGACCCGAATCTTCTTCACCACCGGTGGCGGAGAAGCAGTTGAATCAGCATGGAAAATTGCCAAGCAGTATTTCAAGATGACCGGAAAGCCACTAAAGCACAAAGTCATTTCTCGACAAACCGCGTATCACGGCACCAGCCACGGGGCTCTCTCGATTACTGGCATCGCAGCTTTCAAGCAGATGTTCGAGCCACTTGTGCCGTCAACATTCCGGATTCCGAACACCAACTGGTACCGCGCAGACCCTCGCTTTAAGACCGAGGATGAATTTGCCCTCTGGGCCGCGAACCGACTAGAGGAAGTAATTTTGTTCGAAGGTCCGGACACAGTTGCCGCATTTTTTGTTGAACCGATTCAAAATGCTGGCGGCTGCTTCACGGCCCCGAAGAGCTACTTCAAGCGCATACGTGAAATCTGCGATAAGTACGACGTTATTTTGGTGGCGGACGAAACTATCACGGGCTTTGGTCGAACCGGTGAAATGTTTGGATCGCAACGATACGACATAAACCCCGACATGATGGTTACTGCCAAGGCAATTACCTCCGGCGTAGCGCCGCTAGGCGCCCTTTTTATAAAGGAAAAATACTTCGCGCCCTTCAAGGAGGGAACAGCGACACTGGCCCATGGCTATACGTTTGCTGCCCACCCGGTTGCCTGCGCTGTAGCGCTAGCAAACCTTGACATTTACGATCGAGAAAAACTAGTCGACAACGTTCGCATTAATTCGCCAATCTTTCGAAAGACACTTGAAAAGTTGAAGGATCTGCCAATTGTTGGCGACGTTCGAGGCGATGGTTACTTCTTTGCCATAGAGCTGGTTCGAAATAAAGAAACCAAGGAGTCGCTGTCCCGAGAAGAGTCCGAGAAGATTCTTCGAGGTTTTTTGAACAACGCTCTCTACAATCAAGGTCTTTACTGCCGTGCCGATGATCGTGGGGACCCGGTGATTCAGCTTGCTCCTCCTTTGACATGTGGCCCGAAGGAGTTCGAAGAGATCGAGCAGATTCTTAGGTCAGTCCTAATCGAAGCTGGCACCCGACTCTAGGTGAGTTTTTCCACAGGTCTTGAAGATTGCCTCCAGGACCTGTGGAAACTTTGCAATACTTCTTGCCATGACAGAACTAGCAGCCCTGAAGATCATCAAATCTCCAGTTGGGAACATAGCCATTGGCGCAACACCATCAGGAGTTGCCCAACTGGAAATTCTGCCCGCAGGCTCGCGACGAGTCGAATTTTCAGACTCCGCAAAGGCCCATAGATTCTCCCTAGACGCAACCGATCAACTTACCGAATACTTTGAAGGTGCAAGACAGATATTTTCCGTTCCAATCACTATGACCGGGACGACATTTCAGCTGGCAGTCTGGGCTCAATTATCCAAACTCCAATTCGGTGAGCAAGTGACCTATGCCGAATTGGCCTCGGCAATCGGAAACCCAAAAGCAGTCCGTGCCGTCGGTGGCGCAGTCGGAGCGAATCCAGTCCCGCTGTTGGTCGGTTGTCATCGAGTCCTAGGGTCCCAACGACGCATCACTGGCTACTCGGGTGGAGAGGGCCTTGTAACCAAGCGTTGGCTATTGGCCTTTGAGCAGATCGAATTCAGAGAGTGACCGATGAAAAAGTTACTGGGGAGCCTATTAGATGCCCCTGGGTCAGCTCCGACCAAATTTACATCGATTACCACGACAACGAGTGGGGTCGAGAGCTCAAGGGTCAGCGCAACCTCTTTGAGAAAATATCTCTCGAAGGCTTTCAGTCTGGACTTAGCTGGCTAACGATCCTGAAGCGCAGAGAAGGATTCCGGCTGGCTTTTGAGAACTTTGAACTGCACAAGGTTGCAGCATTTGACGATTCAAAAATTGAGGAACTTTTGTCTGACACCGGCATCATTCGCAATCGAGCCAAAATAAAGGCTACTGTCGCCAACGCGATAATAACTCTTGACAAATCTTTGGATCTAACCGAGATTCTTTGGTCCTTTGCTCCTGTGCCTTCGGTAACTTCCAAATCTCCGGACTCAGTCACTACAAGTCCCGAATCGGATGCCCTAAGCAAAGAACTCAAACGGCTCGGTTTTAGATTTGTGGGCTCAACGACGATGTATGCCCTAATGCAGTCAACTGGCATAGTAAAAAGTCACTCGCCGAATTGTTTTTTATCAGCCTGAAAATATCCGAGTACTGACTACGTTTTTCAGTGAGAGGATAATAATGTCGCCAGAGGAATTCAACCGAGTGTTTCGCGCTCAGTTGCCGATGATTAGTGCATATTTGGCAAGACGAGTTCCATTTAGCGACGTCGAAGACTTAGCCTCGGATCTTTTCGAGGTGGCATGGAGCAAAAAGGCTCAAATCCCCGAGGGTTTTGAACTTCCTTGGCTCTACAAAACTGCTCGATACCTTGTTTCGAATTTCCACCGCAAGCAATCAGGCCGTAATAATGTTCTGGCCCGACTTACCGAGCCAGTAGCGGCCCCTTCTGCTGAATCCCTTGCCTTAGCGGACATCGAATTAAGTGACGCTTTTGCTGGGCTCAATGCGGCCGAGCGAGAAATTATATCGCTTTGGGCACTAGAGGGTCTTAGTAACGCGGAGATTGCAAAAGTCATTGAGGTGTCTGAGAACGCTGCGGCCATAAAACTAACAAGAGCGAAGCAAAAGCTAAAAAATTTACTGAAGCCTGAAAAAATGCAGTAGCTGGTGACGCATACCTAACATGAATGAAGAATTTGAACTCAGGAAAAGAATTTCCGATGCTGATCCGGGGCGAGATGCTCCAGAACTAAACCAATCGGTAGTCGCTAGAGCGGCTCTGGGCAAGCCTGGCCGCCAGCTCGGGTTTCGTGGACTCAGAGTTGCCGTGGGCAGTGCATCGGTCGCTGTAACCGCAATAGCGCTTGCCATCACTCTGCCAGCGGTCATGACACCGGCTCCCTTATTTACGGTTGCAAGTTCATCAACCGGTAGCGAAAGGCTCAGCTCAAGCGCTGACAGCTCGGCCGGCATGGATGAATCGTCTATGTTTTGGCCAGGCTTGAGTAGTTACGAATACACACCAGGGTCAGCACTTAGCGATGAGACCGGAAGTGGTCAGGTCTATCAAGGGAAACTCGTCGGTGACCCATTAGAAATTTTGAAACAACTGGGGGTTATCTTCGGAATTGCTGGAGAACCAGTCAGAGACGAGTGGTCAGACGAGAACTACCCCAGCTACTCAATAACCGAAGCGAACGCCTATCTCAACATCTATTGGAGCGGAACCGGAAGCTGGTCGTTCTCAAACTGGACTGACAACCAATACGGCTGCTCAGAAGATGTGACCAAAAAAATAGATGAAGAGTTTGTCTACTGCGAACCCAAGCCAAACCCGGAGCTAATCCCTCCGGTTCAACAACTGAAGGCCGAAGCCGAGAGATTGCTTGATCAAATGGGCATAGATTTCCAGTCAAGCTCGATCACAATCTCAAGGGACGACTGGGGTGCCTACGCTTGGCTTCCCTACCTAACCGATGGCATAGAAACTGGCTTACAGACTTACCTGAACTGGGGCATGGATGGCAAGTTGAGTTACTTTTCCTCCCACAATGTTGAACTGGTTGCTAGAGGCTCCTTCGACACTGTATCCGCTGTCGATGCAGTGAGTCGAGTGTCAGAGGGTCGCTGGTATGGTAGCCCTCCGGAGAGCTTCTACAGAGCTCTCGATGGTGGCCCAACATTTGATTCTTCAGTTTCAAGGGCAAGTTCTACACCCGTTGAAGAAACGAAGGACGGTTCGATTGATCAACCGATGCCTATTGAAGATCCAAACCAAAACTATGAGCCGGAGATCGTCAAACTAACCGTTGATCGGTCCGAAGCTACCATGCTCTCGGTTTGGGACTCTGCAGGGAATTACTGGCTAGTTCCAGGCTATGTGCTTTTCAACGACCAGGGATGGTTTGATTCGGTAATTTCACTTGAAGAGGGTGTCATTGAACTTCCGGAGCCAATGGTTATGCTGCCAATGGATGTTATTCGAGAAGACCCCGCCGTCTCAGAAATGGTCGATTAGAAACCAGCCGGCACAAACAGCTCAACTAAGCCGTCCGAAACCCGGACTTCCAAGCCGGCCACCTTTGCAACAGCTTCGATGTCCGAGGCTGTTGCAAGACCGGTTTCCAGAATTGCCCTAGCAAACGCTCCTTTTGCCTTTTTGTTGAAGTGATTAAGTGCTCTCCCACTCTTGGCATCCAACACCTCGACAAAGAACGACTCCTTATCGTTGGGTACTGGATTCAAAGCAACATAAGCCTTGGACCTCATGTCCAGAACTTGACCGGTCAGCCGTGGCCAAACAGTCTCGTGAGCAGCGATCCACAGTTTGGATAGCGAAACTCCCGGAAGCGACGATCCCGCCGATAGTCGGTAGTAGGGAATATGCTCCATGGCCGGAACCAGTCCGAATAGAGCAGATTGAATAAACATCTGCTTTTGGGCTCGCTCAAGTGCCATTGCGGAAAGTTCATCGTAACCAAGAGCGTCATACAAAACACCGCTGTAGCGTGCCAGCGCGGGCATCGTCGCGGAGGTCATAATTTCTAGGTTTGCTTGAATATCTTTTTTGTTCGTCCTGCCAAGCTTCAGCGCCTTGGCAGCCGTCTCGTCGTCTTGGCAGAGCTTCACCAGGGCCGCTATAACGATATCCCTAGCTGGATCCAGGGCTGCCCAAATTACCGCTGCTTTATCAATGGATACACCAACACCGCCGGTACGCTTGGTCTCCGACGGCGGCAGTAGAACTAACAACTAGCTAACTAGGTGAGCATCCCTGACTACCAAAGTCAGAGTGTCATGCTCCATCGATAAAAACCCACCGGCTTCAGTCTCGGCAACTACTTTCCCGCCATCGGCTTTCGTCACTCTGATTGAGCCTGGAATCAGGATCGCAAGCATAGGTTCGTGCCCAGCAAGCAGTCCAATCTCCCCCTCGGAAGTCTTAGCGATAACCATGGTTGCCTCGCCAGACCAGATCTCTCGGTCCGCTGCCACCAGGTTAACCTGAATTAGGTTGGGCATTACTCGAGGTCTTTCTTGATGCGCTCATAGGCCTTCATGACATCGTCAATGCCACCGCAGTTGTAGAACGCCTGCTCAGGCACGTGGTCAAGCTCGCCATCAGCAATCATCGTGAAGCCCTCGATGGTGTCCTTGAGTGGCACCGTGGATCCGGCAACACCGGTGAACTTGGTTGCCATAAAGGTGTTCTGGCTCAAAAACTGCTCCATGCGGCGCGCCCTTGACACGGTGATCTTGTCTTCTTCGGAAAGCTCCTCAACACCCAAGATGGCGATGATTTCCTGGAGTTCCTTGTTCTTCTGAAGAATAGCCTTGACTCTAACTGCCGTGTTGTAGTGTTCGTCGCCAAGGTAGGCGGCGCTCAAGATTCGGGAGGTTGAGGCCAAAGGATCTACCGCTGGATAAAGACCACGTGAAGCAATCTCACGGCTTAGTTCAGTTGTTGCATCCAGGTGGGCAAATGTAGTAGCCGGGGCTGGGTCGGTGTAGTCATCGGCAGGGACATAAATGGCCTGTAGTGAAGTAATTGAGTGACCCTTAGTCGAAGTGATGCGCTCCTGTAGGAGTCCCATCTCGTCTGCCAAGTTTGGCTGGTATCCCACGGCCGAAGGCATACGACCCAAGAGAGTGGAAACCTCGGCTCCGGCCTGGGTGAAACGGAAGATGTTGTCAATGAACAGCAACACATCCTGGCCCTGAACGTCACGGAAGTACTCAGCCATTGTCAATGCAGACAACGCAACGCGCAACCTGGTCCCAGGTGGCTCATCCATCTGGCCGAAGACCAGTGCAGTCTTTTCCAAAACTCCGGCTTCATCCATTTCCTCGATCAGGTCGTTGCCTTCACGAGTACGTTCGCCGACACCGGCAAACACCGATACACCGTCGTGGTTTTCAGCAACACGATAAATCATTTCCTGGATCAAAACGGTCTTACCCACACCGGCACCGCCGAATAGACCGATTTTTCCACCCTGAACATAGGGGGTTAGCAGGTCAATGACCTTGATGCCGGTCTCGAACATCTGAGTCTTGGACTCTAGTTGGTCGAACGGCGGTGGAGTGCGGTGAATTGGCCAGCGCTCCTTGATATCAAATTTTTCGCCTGGCTTGCCATTTAGGATCTCGCCCAAAACGTTGAAAACCTTGCCCTTGGTGATATCCCCAACTGGAACCATGATTGGACTTCCAGAATCGTGGACTACTCCACCGCGGACTAGACCGTCCGTCGGCCGCATAGCAATCGCTCTTACAAGGTCATCACCCAAGTGCTGGGCAACCTCGAGAGTCAGGGTGCTCTTTTGGTCACCAAATGCGACCTCTGTGGTCAGGGCGTTGTAGATTTCCGGGATGGAGTCGTGCGGAAACTCGATGTCTACCACCGGTCCGTTGACTCGCGCGATACGACCCGTTGCGGTCTTTGTGCTCTCGGCCATTATGTTTTCTCTTTCTTAGTCCTCGGACACCGTCGAGAGCGCGTCTGCGCCTCCCACAATTTCCGAAATTTGCTGGGTGATCTCTGCCTGGCGCGCCTGGTTGGAGAGCCTAGTGAAGTTCAGTATTAATTTGTCAGCGTTGTCTGTTGCGCTCTTCATTGCTTTTTGTCGTGCAGCATGCTCTGCAGCCGCCGACTGCAGCATTTTGTTGTAAATACGGTTCTCGATATAAACGGGAAGCAAGCTGTCCAGAACCTTCTCTACCTCAGGTTCGAACTCATAGAGCGGGTGCACTTCGTCCCCCTCAGCTTCCTGCTCAACGATCTCCAAAGGTAAAAGCCTGGTGGTATTTGGTTCCTGAATCATCATGGAAACAAACTGGTTTCCCACCAGATAAATCTGGTCCACACCACCGTCTTCAGTGGGCTTGATAAACAACTCGGTTATTTCATTGGCAATCTCGCGGGCAGTTTCCAGAGTAGGTACGTCGGTACCGCCGGTCCACACTTTCTGAGCGTCACGCTGGCGAAACTTAAAATTAGCCACTGCTTTTCGGCCAACCAAGTAATAAAGAACCTCTTGGCTCTCCCCATTTAGGCGCTTAGTCAGCTGCTCAACCTCCTTAAGAACAGACGAAGAAAACGCTCCCGCAAGGCCTCTGTCCGATGTAAAGACCACAATCGCAGAACGTGTCGGTTCCTCAATCTTGCGAGTTAGCGGGTGATCAACATCTGAGTAAGTTGCAACCGCTGAGACAGCCTTGTTGACAGCCCGGGTATACGGATTAGACGCGCTCACGCGTTGCTGTGCCTTCTGGATTCTCGATGCCGAGATTAACTCCATGGCACGGGTGATCTTCTTGGTCGTCTTGGCAGACCTTATTTTCTGCCTATAGACCCGAAGTTGCGATCCCATAACCTAACCCTTACCTGTCTCTATCGCTTCTGACGAACAATCTTCTCTTGGTCGATTTCGTCGTCGGCTAGCGCCTCGACGTTGTCTTTCCCAGATCCAATTAGTGGTTCGCCGGTGTGCAGTTGGAACATCTTCTTGAATTGATCCATCACCTTCTGAAGCTCGTTGATGGTGTCATCTTCAAGCTTCTCAGTTTCGCGAATGGTTGTCAGGGCCTTCGAATTGCGCTTTAGGTAGTCCAGGAATTCCTGCTCGAATCTTAGGACGTCCTGCACTGGTAGCTCATCAAGCAAGCCGGCAGTACCAGCCCATATTGAGACCGTCTGGTCCTCAACTGGGTAGGGCGAATACTGTGGCTGCTTCAAAAGCTCTGTCAGTCTTGCACCACGTGCAATCTGCTTGCGGCTTGCCGCATCCAGGTCTGAGGCGAACATTGCGAACGCCTCAAGAGCACGGTACTGAGCCAGTTCAAGTTTCAAGGTTCCGGAAACCTTCTTGATGCCCTTCTGCTGAGCAGCGCCACCAACACGGGAAACCGAGATACCAACGTCAATAGCTGGTCGCTGGTTTGCGTTGAACAGATCCGACTGCAAGAAAATCTGACCATCGGTAATGGAAATTACGTTGGTGGGAATGAAGGCAGAAACGTCGTTTGACTTCGTCTCCACGATTGGTAGACCAGTCATTGAACCGGAACCCATTGCATCAGAAAGTTTTGCGCAACGCTCCAGCAATCTGGAGTGAAGGTAGAAAACGTCACCGGGGTAAGCCTCGCGACCCGGTGGCCTGCGAAGTAGCAATGAAACTGAGCGGTAGGCCTCGGCTTGCTTGCTCAGGTCGTCGAAGACAATTAGAACGTGCTTGCCCGCATACATCCAGTGCTGACCAATGGCGCTACCGGTATATGGAGCCAAGTACTTGAACCCTGCGGGGTCTGATGCTGGAGACGCAACAATTGTTGTGTACTCCATCGCGCCTGCCTCTTCCAAGGCACCGCGAACACCAGCGATTGTTGAACCCTTTTGACCGATGGCCACGTAGATGCAACGGACTTGCTTGTTTGGATCCTTTGACTTCCAGTTTTCAACCTGGTTGATAATCGCGTCTACCGCGATAGCAGTCTTACCGGTCTGACGGTCACCAATGATCAACTGGCGCTGCCCGCGACCCACTGGAATCATGGCGTCGATAGCCTTGATTCCGGTTTGAAGAGGCTCGTGAACTGACTTACGGTCCATAACTCCCGGAGCCTGAAGCTCAAGAGCACGACGTTCATCAGACTTGATCTCTCCAAGCCCATCTATAGGAGAGCCCAATGGGTCCACAACGCGACCCATGAAGCCATCCCCAACAGGAACTGATAGAACTTCACCGGTTCGATGAACTTCCATGCCCTGCTCGATGCCCCCGAACTCACCGAGAATAACAACACCGATTTCTCGCTCGTCAAGGCTCAGAGCTAGACCCAGCGTGCCATCGGCAAACTTAAGCAATTCGTTGGCCATCGCGGATGGCAGTCCCTCTACGTGTGCAATACCATCGGCCGCGTCAGTGACATAGCCGACCTCTTGCTTGTCCGTCCCTTTTGACTCGTAGGACGACACGAAGTCCTTCAGGGCATCCCGAATTTCATTCGGGTTTATCTTTAGCTCTGACATTGGTTCCTCTGCTTACTTGTAGGTTTCAACTCAACCGAGTTGTAGTCTTGCGTTTTGAAGTTTTGTTAGAACGGTGGCGTCCAAGACCTCACCGTTTACGGTGATGTGCAATCCACCGATTATTTCCTCGTCAATCTCGACATTCAGTTGAAGCTCTCTTCCGAAAGTCTTAGCCAGAGCTGACGACAGCTTTGTCAGCTGCGTTTCAGACAGCGCTTTCGATGCCCTGACGTTGGCGACTGATTCGCCGGCGAATTCAGCAATCCACATCCCGTACTGCTCGAGAACCTCAGCGAAACGCTTAAAAGTTCTCGAGTGAACAGCCTGCGCCGCCAAGACACAAGTTGTTTCCGTGGCCTTTTTATCCAAGAGCTTGCTAACCAGCACCATTTTTGCCTCCACCGATGCTCTGGTCGAAGATAGTGCAAGCTCTAACTGGGGGTCAGAGGACACCAACTGCCCCACGGCAAATAGTTCCGCCTGAACAGTGTCGATGTTCTTCGATGCCGCTGCTGCGGCTCGAACGCCCAGGGCTTCTGCTGTTAGAGCCATGTCCCTAGTCGCGGACCATCGCATTTGAGCCATTTTGCCAAGTAGTCCAACTGTTTCCTTGGAAAACTTGGGGCCAAACACTGCCTCTACTAGCTTTGCCTTCGCTGCTGTCTGGGCGGAAGGATCCGACAGCGCGGAACGAAGTTGTGGACTAGCCAGCAGGGCATTTGTGGCAGCAAAAAGCTCACTCGTCGTGAGCAGGCTGATGTTGCCGAGCTCGGAAAGTTCCTGCTCGGCCAATAGCCTTGACTGCCTCGTGCTTGATGCCACTTTTACTTCGCCTTCTTGCCTTCTAGTTCGGCTATGAACTCGTCTACTACTCGGTTCGCTACCTTGTCCTCGTTGAGCTTTTCGCCAACAATACGCGAAGCGAGCTCGATAGCCAAGGCTCCGATTTCACCCCTCAGCACATTGGCAGCTGAGTCGCGCTCCGCTATTAATGTCGTTTTTGAAAGTTCAGCGAGTCGTTCGGCATCGTTAGAAGCCTGAAGTTTCATCTCAGCGAGAATTGCAGCGCCCTCGGCTCTGGCTTGTTCCCTGATTGTCGATGACTCGGCACGAAGTTGCGCCTTGTCTGCTTCAACTTCAGCAGTCCGCTCTTCTGCTGCCTTTTGAGCAGCTTCGGCGTCCGCTAGCCTTCCCTCAATCGCATTGGTCCTCTCTTCCAGCATTTTCTTGAATCCAGGTAGAACCTTGAGCCAGAAAAAAACCAGAAGAACCACGAACACGACCGACGACCAGAGAATGTCGTAGCTAGCCGGCAACAGTGGGTTCGGCGCTTCCGCCCCCTCTGGAACGACGGCCGCAAGAATTCTGGAAATCATTGTTTCATCGCTTTCTTAGACGAAGATGAACCCGGCTGCAAGGCCGATAAGGGCAAGAGCCTCAACGAATGCGATACCTAGCCACATTGTTACCTGCAGGCGACCTGCAAGCTCTGGTTGGCGTGCGATGGACTCGATGGTTTTTGAAACAACCATTCCTACACCGATACCGGGCCCGATTGCTGCGATACCGTAGCCAATTACTGCTATGTTGCCGGTTATTTCGGCAATGTTTACTGCGTCCACTTGCTTTCCCTTCCGTGGGGTTTTATTCGGCGGTTGCCGAATTAGTGTTCGTCTGCCAATGCCAACTGGATGTAGACAGTGGTCAGAAGTGTAAATACGTACGCTTGAAGAAATGAAATCAAAATCTCAAACAGAGTGAAGGCGAACCCAAATAACAATGTACCTGCTCCGAACAGCCTAAACAGGCCCTCGGTTTCAAAGAAGAAGAACTGGGTGGCCGAAAAACAAAGAACCAACAGCAGGTGACCCGCAATCATATTCATCAGAAGTCGTAGGGCCAGAGTCACCGGACGCAAGACAAAGGTTGAAAGCAGCTCAATTGGGGTGACCAATATGTAGAAGGCTGGTGGGACACCCGATGGGAAAAGTGCATTTTTGAAAAAACCAAAACCGTGCTTCTTGATGCCCGCGTAAATAAAAGTGAAGTAGGCAACCACAGCCAAAACCAGTGGCACTCCAATCACCGAGGTTCCCGCGATATTTGCGAAAGGGACGACTCCGGTTATGTTCATTCCGAACACCATGAAGAAAATTGTCGTTAGAAGAGGCAAGAAGCGATCGCCGTCTTTTACACCGAGCTGATCATGTGCGACGGATTTCCGAACGAAGTTTAGGGAAATTTCACCCAAAAGCTGAAAACGACTCGGAACGACATTGCCGGTTTTGACAGCTTTGTTGAACCTGGAAGTCCAGAGCCAAAAAATCACAACAATCAGCACCATGACAATCAGCCGAATCATCATGATTCTGTTTATCGCAAATGGGGTGTCAGCGAAAGCGACTATCTCGGGGTAGAACTCGAAGATGGTCGGGGGGCTGTACCCACCATCCTCTGCCCTAAACAGGCTCAACACACTAAACAACGTCGTTCTCCTGGTCCGAGCGGCATACTGACTTCCGCGAGATGATCATGGATTTCTTAGAGTTTATAGGACGGAAGTGGCTTCCGACACTGAAAACAGAAAAACTCTCTATTTTCCGACAGTTGGGACTCTGTTTTTCAGCACAAGCCATGAATCTATTGCTAAGCCTCCAAGAACGGTGGCCACAACGGCAAAGAAAAACATTGGCCCGGAAAAGTTCTGAGCGTTCTGAAGCGCCAATAGCGTTCCGGCAAAAAGAATGAATTTCAGCAACCAGCCGCCGAGGACAACCGCGTAAAAGCCATTTAGAGACAGTTTGCCCCCGAACCAGATACTGAGGATTGTGAGAGTTCCAAATAACGCAGATACTCCTGCGCCCGCCAAAGCCGCAGATACTCCAGCAGCTCCATAGAGAAGGTAGCCAGACAATGAGCCAAGGATTGCTATGGCAACCGCCAGCCAAACGCTTAGCTTCAATGCTTTAGAAAATAAGGTGTCAGAACTATCTACCAAGACCACTCCTTGCTTTAGCTACTCGCCGAAATACCGGCCAGTAGGTCTGTATCAGGGCAATGATCATCCACGCCCCAAAAATTACAATAACGGGCGCGACATCGAGCCAGAAGAACAAAAGCAGACAAACCGAGACGACCGCAGTCCAGTGGTAGAAAACTAACACCGCTCCCCGATGAGTATGGCCGAGGTCCTGCAACTGATGGTGCAGGTGCTCCCGGTCGGCTGCAAATGGTGATTGCCCTCTTCGTATCCGACGAACAACCGCAAGCAAAAGATCCAACAGTGGCACCAGCAGAATCACAACCGGCAATACCAGTGGGATCAATGCCGGCAGTAGGTCATTCCTAGTGACTGTGGCCGGGTCAATTGATCCGGTCACCGCGATCGCACTCGTGGCCATCATGAGACCAAGCAACATTGCACCGGAGTCACCCATAAATATTTTCGCGGGGCTGAAATTATGCGGCAAGAAGCCCGCAATAGCGCCCAAAACAACCGCCGAGAGCATGCCAGCAATGGAGAAATAGTCAGTTGGAGAAGTTTGCTGGGCCAGAACGTAGCTATAGATAAAAAAGGCCAAAGTTCCGATGCCAACAACACCGGCCGCAAGGCCATCTAAGCCGTCAATAAAGTTCACTGCGTTCATAACCAGCACAACGACAAAAATTGTTATCGCGAGTGAAACTCCGAAACTTCCAACCGTGAGACCGCCAATAGGTAACGAAACAATTTGAACGCCGCTGGATGCCAGAATCCAGGCTGCGGCTATTTGTCCGCCCATTTTGGCAGTCCAGTCAAGTTCTATTAGGTCATCCAGGAGACCCACTACAACTATCAACCCGCCGGCTCCAACGATTGCCCAAATCGGACCCGGGTCTCTGAAAACAGATTCGAACCACCCAAAAGACCCGGCGACAACAATGCCGACCACAATTGCGAAGAAGATAGCCACTCCCCCAATTCTTGGGGTGGGGGTCTTATGGACATCCCGCTCTCTAATAGCCGGAGTGATGTCGTAGCGCCTGGCTAAGTACCGAACTGCCCAAGTCGCCAAGTAACTAACCACCGCAGTGATTATGGCAACTAACAGATAAGCCCGCACTAGTCGACCTCTAGCTCCACGTCGCCAATCACACTGCGAATCCGTTCAAGCGATAAGGCACCCTTTCGAAGCACGCGAATTGCTTCGCCGTCTCTGACCTGTGTCAGATCCAAGATGGTTGAGGCTTCGCCCTTGGGGCTGCCACCACCGTCTAAGTAAACCGGAACTGTGTCGCCAAAATAATCAAACGCTTGCTGCGCGGTGACCGCGGCTGGATTGCCGGAGGTGTTAGCACTGGATACCGCCAGTGGGCCGACATCTTCGAGAAGAGCGAGAGTAATTTTATGATCTGGCACCCGCAGTGCGACTGTCCCTCTGGTCTCCCCGAGGTCCCAGCTAAGCGAAGGCTGAGCCTTGAGGACCATGGTTAGGGCTCCAGGCCAAAAGGCTGCTGCCAGCTTGCTGGCAACCAGCGGTAAGTCGGTCGCCAATGCGGAAAGAGTTTCAACCTTAGAAATCAAGACCGGTGGCGGAACACTTCGTTCTCTACCCTTGGTCTTCAGTAAAAGCTCAACACCCTTTTGGCTGAAAGCATCAACTGCAATTCCGTAAACGGTGTCGGTGGGTATAACTACAACTTCGTGGCGCTGCAGAGCAACTTTTGCCTGCCTAAACCCGGTCAATAAGTCGGTGTCAACTGAGCAGTCATACACTCGCTGCATGTCTACCTCCGGCTACCTTGTCGCGCTGACAGCACGCAGTCTTCCGGTCGGATCCGGATGAACTTGAACGCTGCGCCAATTATTTTCTAATAGTAATTCACAGATTGAGTCAGACTGACCATCGGCATGCTCCAACACCAGCAGTCCACCCTCTCTCAAGATCAACTTGGTGCTTGCAGCTAGATCCCGGACAACATCGAGGCCATCCTCACCGCCATAAAGAGCCAGAGCCGGATCGTAATCTCTAACCTCTAAGTCGACCGGAACCATGGATGCTGGAATATATGGGGGGTTAGAAATAATCAGATCAAATTGCGGCAAATTACCGATGAGCTCCATGAAGTCGCCCTCGAGTAATTCGACGTCAACCTTTAGGGCCTCTATGTTGGCTCGAGCAAATTCGGCAGCATCCCTGGATAGTTCGATCGCAGTTACTCTGGCGTGGGTTTCTTTGGCGATTGAAATGGCGATTGCGCCAGACCCGGTTCCAATGTCTAGCGCCTTAGGTTGGCCGGGCAAAAGCGCAAGGAAGTCAATTGCCACCTGAACGACCTGTTCAGTCTCTGGACGGGGTATAAAAACGCCTTTGCCAACTTTTAGTTCTATTGAGCGAAAAGGAGCTTTACCAGTTATGTGCTGCAGCGGAACTCTGGTGCAGCGAACCTCCACTAAAGCGAGATAGCCGTCAGGTGATTGCAGCTCTCTGTCAAGCACTAGCTGAGTGACCAATTCACCGCGCGAGATTTTCAGTAGATGACACATGAGAAGTTCTGCTTCTGCCGCAGCCGAAACGACACCAGCTGCCAAAAGCGACGCCTCGGCCTGTTTCAGCGATAACGAGGCGAGCATTAGTTGTCGCCGAATGCCGCCAGCTGGGCCTCTTCGTCGGTTTGAATGCAAGACTGCACCACCGGCTCCAAGGCTCCGTCCATCACCTGATCCAAGTTGTAAGACTTATAACCGGTGCGATGATCAGCAATTCGGTTCTCAGGGAAGTTGTAAGTCCTAATGCGCTCGGAACGGTCAACACTTCGAACCTGAGACTTCCTGGCCGCGGATAGCTCGGCGTTAAGCTCTTCTTGCTGCGCTGCCAGAATCCTCGCGCGCAACACCCTCATCGCGGCATCACGGTTTTGCAGCTGAGACTTTTCATTCTGCATTGCAACTACGATGCCAGTTGGCAAGTGTGTTATTCGAACCGCGGAATCTGTAGTGTTAACTGATTGACCACCTGGTCCCGAGGAGCGAAACACATCAATGCGGATGTCGTTCTGGGAGATCTCAACCTCTTCGGGCTCATCAACCTCCGGAAAAGCCAAGACACCGACGGCCGAAGTGTGAATTCGTCCTTGCGTCTCCGTCACTGGAACGCGCTGAACCCGGTGAACGCCACCCTCGTACTTCATGTGGGCCCAAACGCCCTGTGCCGGATCCGTTGCGTTGGATTTCATGGCTACCTGGACGTCTTTAATTCCGCCCAAATCGCTCTCGGTTTTGCTAAGAACTTCAGTTTTCCAGTTCTTAGAAGTGGCATAGTGCAAATACATTCTTAGAAGATCGGCCGCAAATAAAGCTGACTCTGCTCCGCCTTCGCCGGCCTTGATTTCTATGATTACGTCGCGGCCGTCATCTGGGTCACGCGGGATAAGCAGTCTTCTTAGTTTTTCGCGGGCGTCGGTGAGTTGCTGTTCCAATACTGGAAGCTCTTCGGCGAATGCGGCGTCCTCTTTTGAAAGCTCCTTGGCCGCGGCCAAATCGTCGTCTAGCCCGCGAACCAATTCATCCGCGCCCATAATTGCACTGAGCTCGGCATAGCGTCGATTAATCTTCTTGGCCAAGGAAGGGTTTGCGTGAACAGCAGAGTCGCTGAGCTGCTCTTGCAAACTCGCATGCTCAGCCCTCAGGCCTGCAAGCGAATCAATCAAGCTATTCTCCGTCGGAATCTGAAGGTACTGGCATTGACTTCTCCAGCTTCAGCAAGAACTCAACGTTGCTTGCTGTTTCCTTCAAGCGGTTTAGAACTAATTCGAGAGCTTGCTGCTGCTCAAGGCCTGCAAGTGCCCTGCGAAGCTTCCAAATAATTTTGGTCTCCTGCGGGCTCATTAGAAGCTCTTCGCGTCTGGTACCCGAGGCATTGATGTCAACGGCTGGGAAGATGCGCTTGTCAGCTAGCTGACGAGAGAGCCTTAGCTCCATGTTTCCAGTTCCCTTGAACTCCTCAAAGATAACCTCGTCCATTTTGGATCCGGTGTCTACGAGGGCAGTAGCCAAAATGGTAAGTGAGCCACCAAATTCAATGTTCCTTGCAGCACCAAAGAAACGCTTCGGTGGATAAAGAGCCGATGAGTCAACTCCACCGGACAGAATACGTCCAGAGGCTGGAGCGCTGAGGTTGTAGGCACGACCCAATCGCGTAATCGAGTCAAGCAGAATAACAACGTCATGACCCATCTCAACTAGTCGCTTTGCTCGCTCAATGGCAAGTTCAGCAACCGTGGTGTGGTCATCCGCAGGCCGGTCAAACGTGGAGGCAATTACCTCACCCTTGACGGTTCTCTGCATGTCGGTAACTTCTTCTGGACGCTCATCAACCAGAACCACCATTAGGTGGACCTCAGGGTTATTGGTTGAAATTGCGTTGGCAATGGCCTGTAGCACCAAGGTCTTACCGGCTTTTGGAGGCGAAACGATTAGGCCTCGCTGTCCCTTACCGATTGGAGCAACCAAGTCAATAATTCTTGTCGAAAGACGCTTGTTATCGGTTTCTAGACGCAAGCGAGTGTCTGGGTAAAGCGGGGTTAGCTTGCCAAACTCAACTCTGTCGGCCGACTCTTCAAGGGTCTGGCCGTTCAAGGTTTCGACCTTGACTAGGGCATTAAATTTTTGACGCTGGTTGTTCTCGGAATCGCGCGGTTGACGAATTGAACCTACAACTGCATCGCCCTTGCGCATGCCGTACTTCTTGACCTGACCCAGAGAGACATATACGTCGTTGTCACCTGGGAGGTAACCGGAAGTGCGAAGGAATGCATAGTTGTCTAGCACATCCAAGATTCCAGCAACTGGAATTAGGACATCGTCTTCGCTTACCTCAGGCTCGGCTTCGTCCTGAGGTCCACGTCCACGACTTCGGTCGCGATCACGATCACGATAACGGCCGCGACGATTGCGGTTCCCACCGCGACGCTCGTCATCTCTATCGCGCTGGTTTTCGCGGTCACCGCTGCGGGTTTCGCTATCTTCTTTATTTGAACGTTCTGGCCTCTGACCAGTCTTTGGCTCAGCATCGGAGCCGGACTCAGTTTTTTTGTCTGACCTGTTATTGCGCGAATCAGCCTTGCTCGAATCAGCATTGTTCGAATCAGCATTGCTCGAATTACTCTTATCACCGGGAGTTTCAGAGGAAGCTTTTTCAACTGGGGCCTCGGAAGAAGCCTTGGCTGCTGAAGTGCGGCGTCTAACCGGTGCCTTCTTTGGCTCTAGGTCGGAACTTGCCTCAGGCTTCTGGGCCTTGGCGGTTTTCTTTGTCGCTTCTGGAGCCTCGGTGGCTACCTTGGTCTCTGAGGACTCGGCGCCGGTTGCTCGCCTGGAACGGCGAACGGGCTTATCTTGTTGGATTTCATCCATGTTTTTGATTACTCATTTCTATGCGGCGAATTGCCGTTGTGTGGAAATTGAAGAAAGATACAGTGGCGGGCTTTTAGGTGCCTGATCCTGACTGCAGGGAAAGACTAGCACCTTTGACGTCAACTGCAAGAGCCAAAACCCGCCAAGCTGGAAAAATACTCTCGGCAATAGCTATGGCAGCCATGCGTTTTGCCGGGTCATCTTCCAGCACCAACACCGATGGGCCTGCTCCTGAAACCACTGCAGGATGACCCTTGGACCTTAGCTCTTTGATCAGGGCTGAAGTTTCCGGCATGGCGCTCGCGCGGTAGCTTTGGTGTAACCGATCTTCGGTTGCTGCCAACATCAGCTCCGGACTCTGGGTTAGGGCTGCGACAAGAAGCGCCGATCTCGAAACGTTAAACACGGCGTCAATGTGCGGAACAGATTCCGGCTGCAAGCTTCTAGCCAACTTTGTGGACATTTGGTGCGGCGGGACTAGCACCAAGGGAGAAACTCCTCGATGGACAGTGAGCTTTTTATGGCGAGGCACGCCATCCTCTTCAACCCAGGCAATCGTTAGGCCACCAAACAAAGCTGGCGCCACGTTGTCTGGGTGTCCTTCGAGCTCGGTGGCAAACTCCAAAAGCTGCTGCTCGGTAATCTCCACTTCGTCCTGTAGCAAACCCGCGGCAAGCATTATGCCGCCAGCGACCGCTGCTCCGGAAGAACCCATTCCTCTGCCGTGAGGAATGTTGTTCTCGCAACTAATTTTTAGGCCGGGAATTTTGTGTCCGAGCTTTTCAAAAACTAGGGCCAATGATTTGTAAATCAGGTTGGACTCATCAAGAGGTATGTCACCGACACCCTCCCCCGAAACCGAGATTTCAAGCCCCGCGGGAACCACCTCTGCTTCATAGCTGTCGTAAAAAGACAACGCCATTCCAAGAGTGTCGAAGCCAGGGCCCAAGTTGGCAGTGGTTGCGGGAATCTTGACCGAAACTTTCTTCACTTTTCGCGCTCCAGTCCTAGAATTCCAGCCACCGCGTCAGCAGTTGCTCCAACCTTTTTTGGCTTTATTGAGCGACCGCGTTCGTCTTTAAGAGCCCAGTCAGGGTCCTTGAGGCCGTGTCCGGTCACCGTAACTACCACGGTGTTGAGATTCTGCAAGCTGCCCTGTTGCTTAAGTTTGTAAAGACCAGCAGCGCCGGTCGCACTCGATGGCTCAACAAAAACGCCACACTCTTGAGACAAAAACCGGTGCATCCACAAAATTTGCTTGTCGCTAACGGCGTCAAAACCACCGTTGGTGTCTCGCTTCGCCTCTTGGGCCAAGTCCCAAGAGGCTGGGTTTCCAATCCTGATCGCAGTGGCGATGGTTTTCGGTTTTGCCACCGGAGCACCCTTTATGAAAGGTGCAGAACCCTCGGCCTGAATTCCATAAAGCTTGGGAAGCTTTTTAATTCTCCCGTCCGCCAACTCTTCACGATAACCGAGGTGGTAAGCCGAAATGTTACCGGCGTTACCCAACGGCATCGCGTGGAGATCCGGTGCTTCGCCAAGCACATCGACGACTTCGAAAGCCGCTGTCTTTTGTCCCTGCAGGCGATCCGGGTTTACGGAGTTCACGAGGAACACCGGATAATTTTCACTCAGTTCGCGAGCGAGCCGCAAGCAGTCATCAAAGTTACCCCTGACTTGCAAAATTTTGGCCTTGTGCGCAACCGCCTGGGAGAGCTTTCCCCAAGAAATTTTTCCAGCTGGCACTAGCACAACGGAGGTCATACCCGCCTTCACCGCATAAGCGGCGGCGGCGGCTGAAGTGTTGCCGGTCGAAGCTGCGATTACCGCCTTAGCACCATGCGCTTTCGCCTTGGAAACGGCGGTGGTCATGCCTCGGTCCTTGAATGAACCGGTGGGGTTCATTCCTTCGAATTTCAAGTGGACACTTCCAACGTCTAGCAAAGCGGCAAGAGCTGGAGCCTCGATCAAAGGAGTTCCGCCTTCGCCAAGAGTCACAATCGGATCATCAATTTCGAATGGAAGCCGGTCAATATATTCGCGAATAACTCCGCGCCATTGGTGCGCCATTAGAGCCCCTCCACTCGAATTACCGAGTTCACGCTTACGACTGCTTCGTTGTTGCTAAGAGCGGTCACTACTTTTTCTAGATCAGATTCCAATGCCACGTGCGTCATTACTGTGAGCGCTGCTGCAGCGGCTGCATCTGAGGGACTCTGCTGTACCGTCTCCACGCTCACGCCATTTAGGGCGAACACCGAAGCTATGGAGGCCAACACTCCGGCCTCATCGGAAACCTCAAGAGTGATCTGAAACCTGGTAGCCACTGACTGGACTGGGAGAATTTGCAGATTGGCATGGGTTGAGTCCGCAAGACCTGGGCCGCCTGCTAAGTGACGCTTCGCCGCACTCACCAAATCGCCAAGAACCGCTGACGCGGTTTCTGGGCCGCCAGCTCCGGCCCCGTAAAACATAAGCTCTCCGGCAGACTCGGCTTCAACAAAAACTGCGTTGTATGCCCCGCGAACCGAGGCAAGCGGGTGAGCTAGTGGTATCAAGGTCGGGTGGACACGAATGACTATGCCCTCTTTAACCCCATCCGTGGCACGCTCGCAAATTGCTAGAAGCTTCACCGCGTAGCCGGCTGCGCGAGCCGCGTTGATCTGACTGGCGGTAATTTTCGTGATGCCCTCGCGATAGACCGACTCGACTGGCACCTCCGAGTGAAATGCTAAAGATGCGATGATCGCAGCTTTGCTCTGGGCGTCAAAGCCTTCAATGTCAGCGGTCGGATCAGCCTCGGCGTAACCAAGCTTTTTCGCGAGTTCAAGAGCGTCGTTGAATTCTGCACCGGTTGACTCCATGCGATCCAGAATGAAATTTGTCGTCCCATTGACGATACCCATAACTCGATTTATTTTGTCGCCAGCCAACGATTCACGGAGCGGCCTGATGATGGGAATTGCTCCTGCCACCGCAGCCTCAAAGTAAAGCTGAGCGCCAAGCTGGTCAGCCAGCCCGAACAATTCCGGCCCGTGGACCGCGATTAGTGCCTTGTTGGCGGTGACCACATCCGCGCCAGACTCAAGGGCGAGCTTTATCCAGGACTTAGCTGGCTCAATGCCACCGATGAGTTCTATGACAATGTCACTTCCCAGAATCAGTGATTCAGCGTCCTCGGTTAAGAGCTCCACTGGTAAATCGAAATCACGCTTTGCTTTCAAGTCTCTGACCGCTACGCCGGAGAGCTCAAGGGTCGCCCCCACCCGATTTGCTAATTCCTCTGTGTTTTCAAGGAGCAATCTCGCCACCTGAGAACCAACTGAGCCTGCACCTAATAAAGCGACTCTGATTGGTCGATACGCGCTTTGCATCGCTAAGCCTCTCCTGGCTCATAGCCGGCATCTCGTTCTAGCAAATCTCTTTCGGTCTCCGCCCTGATCAGTACCTTGACAACACCGGCTTTGACCGCGATAACTGCTGGTCTTGGCAGATAGTTGTAGTTAGAAGATAGCGAAAAGCAATAAGCTCCGGTTGCTGGCACGGCGAGCAAATCATTAACCGATACGTCTGCCGGAAGCAGCGCGTGTCTGACAACGATATCGCCCGATTCGCAGTGTTTGCCGACAACTCGGCTAAGGGTTGCTTCAGCGGCTGATGAACGCGAGGCGAGTGTGGCACTGTACTCGGCCTCGTAAAGCGCGGACCGAATGTTGTCGCTCATACCCCCATCCACGCTCACATACTTGCGAGTGGCCGCAGTGCCTTGATCGGTTACCTGCACGTCCTTCAGGGTTCCAACCGAATAAATGGTTACGCCAGCTGGGCCCGCAATAACCCTGCCGGGCTCGAATGCCAGAGCCGGCACCGCGATACCCAGTTGCTCACACTTCTGCCCCACGACGGTTGTTATTCGACCTGCCATCTCGTCTAGCGGCATTGGTCGATCAGCTTGGGTGTAACTAATGCCAAAGCCTCCACCAAGATTAAGTTCAGGCACATCACCACCTTCTAGAAGCTTGGCGTGCATGTCCAGTAAACGCTCAGCTGCGGCAATGAAGCCGTCAACTACGAAAATTTGCGAACCAATGTGTGAGTGGAGCCCTAAAAACTTCAACTGTGAGTGAGAGCGAATTTTCTCGACCATGTCAGGCACATCAACCAGAGCAATCCCAAATTTTTGATCTTCGCGAGCAGTTGCCAGATATTCATGGGTAAATGCATGCACTCCTGTGTTCACCCGCAAACGGACTGCTTGGACCTTATCTTGGGCGCTAGCAACCGAAGCAATTCTTTCTATCTCCAGTTCCGAGTCAATAACAATCGCACCAACTCCGGCGGAGATGGCTCGACCGATCTCGACAAGCGACTTATTATTTCCGTGAAGACCAATTCTCGATCCATCAATGCCGGCGGCTAGTGCAACGGCCAGCTCTCCACTCGTGGAGACGTCTATCGAAAGACCGGCTTGGTCCACCCATCTGACTACCTCGGTGGTCAGAAGTGCCTTAGATGCGTAGTAGCACTTTGCGGTGGTTCCAATTTTCTGAGCAGCATCCGAAAAAGCCCTGCGTGTGCTCATCAGGCGTGACTCAAAGTCTTCTTGGTCCACAACGTAAAGCGGTGAGCCGAACTGACGAACTAAGTCAGAGGCGATTTGGCCTCCTATGGAAAGCTCTCCACGCTCATTTCGTTTTGCGGTTCTTGGCCAGACTCTTGGGTCCAACTCTGACAGATCGGCTGGAGTTTCCAGCCACTTGGGTGTGAGCGGATTCTTCATGGCTACATCCTCTCCGGGGCACTAACCCCTAGTAAACCAAGTCCATTAGCAAGAACTTGCGTGCACGCATCGTTTAACCAAAGTCTGGACCGGTGAACCGTTTCTACGGGATTTCCAGAAAGTGGGATCACTCGACAGTGGTCGTAGAACCGGTGATAGGTACCTGCCAATTCTTCCAGATATCTTGCGATCCGGTGTGGCTCGCGGAACTCGCTTGCAGTCTCGACCACTTGGGGAAACTGAGCAAGTTGCGCAATTAGATTTTCTTCGCTTGCGTGCGAAAGAGCCTCAGGCACAAACTCGTTGCTTTCCCCGAACTGAGCCAACGCGTTGTTTGAAACCTGTCTAGTTCGCGCATGAGCGTATTGAACGTAAAACACCGGGTTGTCATTGGTCTTTCTTGTCAACACCTCGAGATCGACATCCAAGCCTGAGTTGATCGAGGATCTGGTCAAAGAATATCTCGCCGCATCAACACCAACCGCATCGACAAGATCTTCCATTGTTATCACTGTTCCAGCACGCTTGGACATTTTTACTGGCTGGCCTGCCCGCACTAGGTTCACCAGTTGCCCTATCAGGATTTCCATGTGCTTGCCCGGTGTGTCACCGAAGGCTGCGCAGATGGCCATCATGCGCTGGACATAGCCGTGGTGATCAGCACCCAGCATGTAAATGCACCGATCAAAGCCACGTTCCCGCTTATCTAGGTAGTAGGCGATGTCACCTGCGATGTAGGCGTTGGAACCATCAGATTTCACAATTACACGATCACGGTCGTCGCCAAAGGTGCTCGAACGCAACCAGGTTGCGCCGTCTTCATCAAAAGTGTGACCCTTTTCACTAAGTCGCCCGATCGATCTTTCAACCGCTCCAGATTCGTACAGGGAGTTCTCGTGGAAAAAAACATCGAAATCAACGCCAAAATCGTGTAGCGACTGTCTTATTTGAGCAAACATTAGCTCTACGCCCGCCGACCTAAAAGCCTCCTGCGTCGCAGCTGGATCGAGCGCCAGCAGATTCTCTGATGCTTGATCCATAACTTTCTTGGCGATCTCCATAATGTACTGGCCGGAGTAGCCATCCTCCGGTGCTGATTCGTTTTTAGCCGCAGCAACTAGGGAACTAGCAAACCGATCAATCTGACCACCGTGGTCATTGAAGTAATACTCCCGAGTCACATCAGCACCGCAAAAATCAAAAATTCTAGAAAGGGAGTCACCGACAGCGGCCCAACGGGTTCCACCAAGGTGAATTGGTCCAGTGGGGTTTGCCGATACGAATTCAAGGTTTAGTTTTACTCCGGCGAGGCTGCTGCTCTTGCCGTAGTTGACTCCTTGCTCAACGATGGTCTTCACCAGCGATGCGGCAGCGCCAGTTGAGACAAACAAATTTATGAAACCAGGACCCGCTATCTCCACCTTGGATATTCCCGCAACTGTCTCAAGTTTTGCGGTAAGAATTTCGGCAAATTGTCTTGGGTTTAGGTCAAATGACTTGCTCAGCTGCATGGCCACGTTGGTCGCCCAATCACCGTGGTCACGATTCTTAGGGCGTTCAACTACCACCGCAGTTGGGAGTTCCGCTTTTGGCAAACGGCCCTCAGTCATCAGCTGACTCAGCGCACTGAGAATCGCACTTGAGAGCTGCTCTGGTGTCATGGCCAATTTCCTGAATTTAGGCAAAGTTAACCGCTTACGCGGGTGGTTGTGAACCTAAATCATACCCTCAATGCTCTTTGCATCGTGGCTTCCCACCTCTGGCTTCCCACCAAAAACCTAAGGCTTTTGGCCGATCCGCAGCCCAGAAATCACCACGTTACTCGACTAGATTTTAACTTTGTTCAAAATCAATCAGCACGACAACGCAAAAGCTGATTCCGGCTTTACGACTAGTAAGATGACATAACCTAGGCCCCCATAGCTCAGGGGATAGAGCACCGCCCTCCGGAGGCGGGAGCGCAGGTTCGATTCCTGCTGGGGGCACTATCTGCTAGCTAGAAAACCCGCCATCTGGTTCATGGCGGTTGCTCTGTGAGAGTAACTCGATTTAACCTCTGGCTCAAGCTCTGCCGCCGTCACCTCAAAGCCGTCCGGAATGAAAACTGGATCGTAGCCAAAGCCCGCGGAACCGGCGGCAGCCATGGCTATCGATCCCGGCCAGACTCCAGTAAAAAAAGTCTCCCCCGATTCCTCAACCAGTGCGATTGTGCAAATAAAAGATGCTGTCCGGTCCTTGGCAGGAATGTCTTTGAGCTGGTAAAGAAGCAGCTGCCTGTTGACCGCGTCGTCTCTTCCGCCAGCCCAAATGGCTGAAAAGATGCCTGGCGCACCGCCCATCACCTCGACAGAGATGCCGGAATCGTCCGCGAAAGACGCTTGACCGGTTGCCTGAAACGCTGCCCTAGCTTTTATGGCCGCGTTCTCAAGGAAACTAACGCCGTTTTCAACCGGCTCTGGTCCGTCGTGCGGCAAAAGCTTTAGTTCGGGCAGCGAAGCCCCAAGAATGAGCTGTGCTTCGGCGAGCTTATGTTTATTGCCGGTGGCGAATATCAGCTCCACTAGCGAGTTTCCAAGATCGATCCCAGAGACTCTTTCTGCAACGCTGAAAGTTCACTGGTTGCTTGCAGTGCGAGCTCCAGCAGAGCGTCGAGCTCTCTCTTGTCAAACGGTGCCGCTTCTGCAGTTCCCTGAACTTCAACAAACAGCCCTCTGCCAGTTACGACAACATTCATGTCGGTATCAGCTCGAACATCTTCGAGGTAGGCGAGATCAGTCATTGGCTCGCCACCGACTATTCCAACCGAAACTGCCGAAACGGTATCCAACAAAGGAGTAGCTGTTTTTGCTATGAACCCGTTTTGCTTCCCCCAATTGACCGCATCGGCCAGAGCGATAAACGCGCCCGTTATCGCCGCGGTCCTGGTGCCACCATCTGCCTGCAACACATCGCAATCCAAAACTATAGTGTTCTCGCCCAGGCTCTTGACATCGATCACAGCTCTCAGCGAGCGGCCGATAAGTCTGGAAATTTCATGAGTTCGACCCCCGATTTTACCCTTGACGCTTTCGCGATCCGAACGAGTGTGAGTAGCCCGCGGGAGCATGGAATACTCCGCCGTCACCCAGCCTTCGCCGGAGCCCTTCTTGAAGCGAGGAACACCCTCGGTGAAAGAGGCGTTACATAGGACTCTTGTGTTTCCGAATGAGACTAAACATGAACCTTCGGCGTGAACGGTGAAATTTCTCTCAAAACTAATCTGCCTAAGTTCTTGGTTAGTTCTCTTGTCTTGCCTAGTCATTGACACTCTTTCTATTTAAATGCTGCACTTTGGTTACCTCCGGTCCTAAAAATCGCTGGGCCAATAAACCAAACTCCTGTTCATCACCGGTGGCGAAAAATTGATATTTGGCTTCGTTGCCGGCGGGTGCGAGTAGATGGTTCTCGGTCAACACTCGAAAGACATCCTTGGCTGTTTCATCGGCAGAGGAAACTAGGTTTACGCCATCTCCCATTACATAACTCAAAACACCTTGCAGCAGCGGATAGTGCGTGCAGCCCAAGACCAAAGTGTCAACACCGGCTTCTATAAGCGGTGCCAGATAACGAGTTGCTGCCTCAAGAACTTCGGGACCGGAAGTCACTCCCCGCTCAACCAAATCAACAAACGTCGGGCAAGCAACGCTGTTTATCTCAAAATCCACGGCAGTGGCAAAGGCGTCATCGTAGGCCCTCGACGAAATTGTTGCGCTGGTGCCGATGACACCGACTTTCTTATTTCTGCTGGTCGCCACCGCGGTTCTAACTGCCGGCTGAATAACTTCCACCACCGGAACCCCAAGTCCCACGGTGTAGCGCTCTCTGGCATCCCGAAGGACAGCGGCCGAAGCTGAATTGCAAGCTATTACTAGGACCTTGACGCCGGAGGCGACTAGATCATCCATGACCTCGAGCGCGAGTGAGCGAACAACCGAGAGTGACTTTGGTCCGTAGGGCGAATTCAGTGTGTCACCTACGTAATGAATAGATTCATTTGGAAGCTGGTCGATAATCGCACGCGCAACGGTAAGTCCACCGACACCTGAGTCGAAAACTCCAATTGGTCTATCATCCACGGCACAAGTCTAGGCCCGAGGTGTACTAGCCGATGTGGCAAGAGTAGGCTGGTGTCGTGACAACAGCCCTGCTAACAGATCGCTATGAACTAACCATGGTGCAAGCTGCGCTGCGCACTGGGATAGCGGGCCGACAGACAGTCTTTGAAGTTTTTACTAGGTCCCTGCCAGCCGGAAGACGGTTTGGGGTGTTGGCTGGTAACGGCCGACTACTTGATGCAATCAAAAGTTTTAGGTTTGACAAGGCAGAGATTTCGTTTCTTCTAAAAAATGACATCGTTGATCAATCAACTGCAACCTGGTTAGAGAACTTTAGATTTAGTGGCAACATTTACGGCTACCGCGAGGGCGAATTATTCTTTGCTAACTCTCCGGTTCTCAGAGTCGAAGGAAGTTTTGCAGAAGCCGTAATTCTAGAAACCGTAATCCTGTCTATCTTGAACTACGACAGTGCTGTGGCCTCTGCCGCAGCGAGAATGAGATATGCCGCTGGGGATCGTTACCTGGCAGAGATGGGTGCCAGGCGGGCAAACGAGCACGCCGCCGTCGCTGCGGCTAGAGCTGCATACATCGTCGGATTTGATTCGACCAGCAATTTGGAAGCTGGCAGAAGCTGGGGGGTTCCCACAATGGGAACTAGTGCCCACTCGTTCACTTTGTTGCACGACACCGAAACCGAAGCCTTTCGTTCTCAAATCGAGTCGATGGGTACGGACACTACTTTGCTTGTCGATACCTATGACATTGAGCCAGCAGTTAGGGAGGCCGTCCGACTCACCGAGGGCAAAATAGCGGCAGTGAGAATTGACTCCGGAGATCTTTCGATGGTAGCTAGCAAGGTCCGCGTACTACTGGATTCCTTGGGCGCCACCGAAACCAAAATTGTTGTCACTAGTGATCTTGACGAATACACGATTGCGGCCTTAGCCGCGGCGCCCGTGGACAGATATGGCGTAGGGACATCGCTGGTCACTGGATCTGGCCATCCAACCGTGGGTTTTGTTTATAAGCTCGTGGCTCACTCCGATGGGACAGGCTGGGTAGATGTTGCTAAGACTTCAACTTCAAAGGCAAACCGTGGCGGCAAGAAATTTGCCAGCAGAAAAATCCAAGACAACATCGCGACTGCCGAACTAGTTGGTGGCGAATCCGAAGGAAGACCCTTGCAGGTCGAGCTTGCATTTGAGGGGAAGTTCTCCAAGAACGCAATGGGGCCAGAAGGGGTTCTCGCTGCAAGAATTCACCACAAAACGGCGATCTCGGAGCTAAATTCATCTGGTTTCAGGTTGTCAAAGGGTGAACCTGCGATTCCCACCCATTTTGTCTAATCGCCCTTGAAGGTTTCGTATATCTCTTTGCATCTTGGGCAAACTGGGAAATTACCCGGATCCCTATTTGGAACCCACGCCTTGCCACAAAGCGCAATTACAGGGTCGCCCATGACCGCCGACTCAACAATTTTGTTCTTCTTGACGTAATGGGAGTACCGCTCGTGGTCGCCTTGATCAATTCGCTCAAGACGCTCTTGCTCGAGTGTGGTTCCGGAATCTAAATTGCTCATAAATTTCTATTGTAGGTCAGCGGCACTGCCGAGTGTCACCCGAAAAACCAACTTTTGACCATTGCGTATTACCTGGACTTCAACCTCTGCCTCGGCCGGCTCTGCCCGAACCAGAGCAGTTAAATCACTTGCACCATCTACCCGTTGCCCCGCAAATACGGTCACGACATCGCCCAGAACAATTCCCGCGGCCTTTGCTGCACCACCCTCTGTCACGCCTTCGACGTAGGCACCGTTCGAGAATCCACCGGTGGATTCTCTGCTATCCCGAACCAAAGCACCAAGCAAGCCATGAGTAGCAACACCAGTTTCGATAATTTCGTTGGTAATTCGCTTGGCAGTGTTAGAGGGTATGGCAAATCCCACACCGATACTTCCGGAGGTTCCAGAGCCGGCGGTGGCAATTGCCACGTTGATGCCAATCAGCTCTCCAGCGTTGTTAACAAGGGCGCCCCCCGAGTTGCCAGGGTTGATTGCGGCATCGGTTTGAATAACCTGAAGCGAAATAGGAGTGCCGCCATTACCCGTGTAGAACTGCAGCCCTGGATCTTCGCTCACTTCAGAGCTGGCAACCTGAATGGTTCGGTTTAAAGCCGAGATTATGCCTTGGGTAACAGTGGAAGAAAGACCCAAAGGGGCACCAATTGCCACCACGTTTTGCCCAACATTTAGGGCCTTCGAATCGGCAAAGACAATCGGCTTGAGCCCAGCAGCTTCAATCTTCAAGACCGCCAAATCGTAAACAGAATCAAATCCAATCAACTCGGCCGCAAGCACTTGTCCATCCCAGAGCCTGACCGAAATGGACGCTGTCTCAGTCAAACCCCCGAGAGTTGCCACGTGAGCATTGGTCAAAATGTATCCGTCCTCGGTAAGGACAACTCCCGATCCAGAGCCACCGCTGGACTCCGAATTGACGGCAAGGGTCACAACCGAAGGGGACGCAGCAGCAGCTGAACCAGTAACCCAGTTGACCTCGGTGGCGTTATTCACAACCACTGGGGCCGGCTGACTTAGGTTTGCAACTGAAAGAGTAAGTCCGCTTGAACCAACGATGCCTCCAACGAGTGCAGCACTCAGGGCTAGGGCTGCAAACGGAAGTAGGTTGCGTCGCTTCTTTTTGGCCGGAGCCTGCTCAGGAGCCACGTAGGGCTGGCTGAAGCTAAATTGGTTTTCTCCAGAGCGATTCCACTGAGACATTTATTAAACCTTTCGTTGTCTACCTGATTATGGCTAACAACTCTGAGGATTGTATGAGTCCCGGCTGAGAAATTTCTATTACAGAATCAAAAGCGATCTCCTTGGTGGCTCTATGACCTCGATTTCCAACTGATTTGATGAAAGCGTTATATTCGCTGCGCCTATCGCCCAACTCTGGCCGGAAAATTGATAATCAACCCGATAATCCACCTTTGCCACCGCCCAAAATGAACCCACGGTCTGGAACTCTCTTGACACTGTGGATCCGGACATCGAGACCGAGTCAGAGAATTGCCACGCGGTTGAAATTGCCGTAAATCGAATTTGCGCAGCTTCTCCAAGTAGTTGGCCGGAGGTCGTTCGATTATTTACCGCAACGCTAAATTGCCCGAATTCAAAGATCTCTATTTCACCGCCTGGGCTCCAAGAGGCAAATGGGCGATTCGAAAATCCAGTCAGAGAATCCCTAATCGCACTTTCGCTTGCACTTTGGATCGTCTTGGGCTTTGCTGCTGCTCGCGGCTCGGGAGGAACATCTCCAATGCAGCTTCTTGCCCCGACCGGTATCCAGGCGGTGATTATCCCTCCGGTTGGAACATCTATCGAGCTGTTTAGGTAATAAGAACACAGCCGCATTGGTTTGGCTTTTGGCGCGCCGCTTCCAGATTTTCCAGTTGTTTGAGAAGAGCTTTGCTCGATTTTTTCGGCGCAGATTGTAAAGCTGTCGGCTGTGCTGCTGTGAGGTTGGCAACTATTGACCGCCAACAGGATTGAAAGTTCGATCAGCATTTAGGCCGCGGCTCTTGGGAGCTTCAGAGAAATATTCATAGATAGAAAATAGAGCAAAACTTCGAGAGCGAATTTGGATTATCCACAGCATGAAAAAACCCCTGAACTTTTTAGGTTCAGGGGTTTTTTGGCTAGTTGCGGGGGCAGGATTTGAACCTACGACCTCCGGGTTATGAGCCCGGCGAGCTACCGAACTGCTCCACCCCGCGGCGAATTTCAACTCTAGCAGGTTTTAGGTTATTAATCTAACGCTGCCAGAGCGTCTTCAATAGCCCTAGTCAATCGATCATCTGCACTCGCGAAGGCGGCCAAATCACCCGCCAGTAGGGCCGCTTGCTTGTCCGCTAAGGCGCTGTTGGCGGCCGCCAAAGCTTCATTTAGAGCGGTATTATTCGTCTCAGTCGGAGCCTGCTCTTCGACCGGTTCCTGGGTTTCACCGTCGGTTACCGGAGGCTCGTAGCCAGAGTCACCACCGAATAGCGAATCTAGGGCCTGGTCAAGAGTGTCCTCGAAGGCAATTTGATTACCAAATGCCACCAATACCTTTTCAAGCAACGGATAACTGGTTTCACCAGTGGATTCGATGTAAACCGGCTGCACGTAGAGCAGTCCACCTCCAACTGGCAGTGTCAGTAGGTTTCCGCTGATTACGTTGGTCGAACCCTGGCGCAGGATGTTCAGTAGCGAAGATACATCGCTGTCCGAGTTGAAGTTGTTCTGAACCTGGCCCGGTCCTGGAACCACGGTCTCTCTCGGCAATGTCAACAGTGTGAGCTTGCCGTAGTTATCTCTAACCTTGCCAGCTTCATTTCCTGCGTCGGCATTCGCGATGAGGTATCCGGTCAGCACGTTTCTGGTGCTTTCACCGGTTGACTGCGGAATGAAGGTTGAGTAGAGCGAGAACGCACTCTCATCCTCGCCAGGAGTCTGCATTGTCAGGTAGTAAGGCGGCTGAAGTGATCCAAGTCCGGTACCTTGTACCGGGTCATTTGGCGTCATCCAAGCATCCTGCTGGGAGTAGAACGCTCCGGCCTCGGTAACGTGGTAGTTACCAAGAACTGAACGCTGAGTCCTGAATAGATCAGACGGGTACCTTACGTGAGCCATCAGATCGCCCGACATTGCGGACCGCGGCTGCACGGTGTCCGGGTAGAGCTTCATCCACGCCTTTAGCAAAGGATCTTGGTCATCCCACTGGTACAGGTCTACCGAGCCGTCGTAGGCATCTACGGTGCCCTTCACGGAGTTTCGAATGTAGTTCACTTCGGAGGTTTCTCTATTGAAGGTGTCGGATGATGAATCCAGAATTGCAAGGTTGAACGACTCTAAGTTCGAGTACGGGTACTTGGTTGTGGTGGTGTAGCCGTCCACAATCCACTTGAGTCTTCCATCAACAACCGCTGGGTAAATTTCCGAATCTACCGTCAGATAAGGAGCAAGTTCGGCTATTCGCTGCGAGGGAGAGCGGTTATAAAAAATCTGCGACTCCGGGTTTATTGCATCGGAGAGTAGAATCTGCTCGCTTTGAAATTTCAGAGCGTATGCGATTTTAGTGAAGATGTTACCCACGAGCGGGCCACCGCTTCCACTGAAGGTTGTATAGGTTTCATTGCTGTCACCCTCGCCCGCGGGGAAATCAAACTCCAGCGGATCGGCACCTTCTGGACCTCCCACAATCGAGTAAGTCGGTGAGTTTGTACCGAAGTACACTCTTGGCTCAAATTCGCCCAAGTCTCCGACATTAGGTATTCCACCTTGGAAAAATAGCGGCTTGCCATCGCTGTCGACCTGATTTCCGTAGGCCGCAACAACGCCAAATCCGTGGGTGTAAACCACCGAAGTGTTGTACCAAGACTGAGACTCTCCCAGGCCAGCTTGGTTCAATTCACGAACCGCAAGCACGGTGTCTTGAGATTCACCATCTATTGTGTAGCGACCGACGTGAAGTCGGTTCGGGAAGCTGTAGTACTGGCGGTATTGCTCAAGCTGACGGAAAGCGTCACTTACAAGAGCCGGATCAATAATTCTGATCGATGAAGTAGTCTTTGCGTCATTCCTTAGAGCGCCAGGCTCGGCAACAACATTTGCGTCAAATTCAATAACTTCAACCTTCTCCAAGTCATAAGCGACCCGAGTGGCATCGATGTTCTTCTGTAAGTAGGGCCCCTCGAGGGTCCTCTCGTTTGGAACCACCTGGAAGGTTTGAACAATCCATGGGTAGAGGCCACCAAGAACCAGGGAACTGGCGACCATTAGCGCGGTCGCAATAATTGAAATTCGCCATTGGCCCATGACGGCGGTAACTATGAAGGCCACTGCAACTGCCAAGGAGATAAGAGCCAAGATCTGCAAGCCAGGGATCACAGCATTGTCGTCCGTGTAGGAAACACCAGTGAACAGTGGACCGGCGCTAGTTGCAGTTGCATACTGGTCAAGCCAGAGACTCAAGCCCTGGAATACAAAGTATGTCGCAATCAAAATAGACAGTTGGATTCGGGCAGGCTTGGAAACGCTAACCTCACGACCCGAGAAGCGGATGCCACCGTAGATGAGGTGCACACCGGCATTTATAAGGGCTGCTAGAAAAATACCACCCGAGATGTAGCTGACTACAAAACCGTAAAACGGAAGGTCAAAAACGAAAAAACCAACGTCCATACCGAACTGGGGATCGGTAACACCGAATAGACCGCCGTTTAGCCATAACGCTCCGGTTTGCCATTCACGGGCGGCTATCAGACCACCAAAAACTCCAAGCAAGGCAGGCAGGCCCAGCATAATTACTCGCCTTAGACCATCAAGTAGCTGCTGATAAGCCTGGAATGGGGACTCATCCGGCATCTTGAGATAAACCGGGCGACTACGCCACGCAGTTACTAAGCCGATAGCAACCAGCAAAGTCATGATTGCAAATCCAATAAAGAACGCCACTATCTGCCCAATTATTTGGGTGAAGAACACCACTTCGAAGTCAAGTTGCCTAAACCAAAGCCAATCGGTGTAGATACCGGCAGCGCTGACCAGTGCGAACACGATTAAAGCCAAAATTCCAAAGGCAATGGACAGCGGTGAAACTCTTCGCCGCGGTTTTGCTTGTGCTTCAGACAATATCTATCTCCTAGTTATTACATTGCATTGCTGGTAGCTGCTCACCGTTGGCGAACATCTCTATTTTTTTCAGTGCCTCATTGAAGTCTCTCACTGAAACAACTGTCATGTTGCTTGGAATCTTATCAATGGCCTCCTGGCAGTTGCCCTCAGGAACCAAAAACAGCTCTGCACCAGCCTGTTTAGCGCCGAGCATCTTCAAGGCAATCCCACCAATCGGTCCGACATTACCGTCCGGATCAATGGTACCGGTGCCTGCCACGTGGGCCGTTCCGGCCAGAGAGCCCTCGGTTAGTGATTCAAGGACTCCGATGCTAAATATTAATCCACCGCTTGGTCCCCCTACATCGCCCAGTTGGAGATCCAGCTCGAATGGAAAGTCATATGTGTAGCCAATCATCGACCCTATTACCCAAGTTTCAACGTTCAGCTCCGGCGTAACGCTGAGAGTTGTTGGCCGGCCATCTCTTATCACTTCGATGCTCAGAGCAGTCTCCTTGGCCAACTGAATCTGAGACTTAAATTCATCAAATGTCGAAACCTCTGCTCCGCCTGCGGAAGTAATGAAGTCTCCGGCAATCAAAATCCCCGAAGATGGCGAATCCTCCAGGACTGTGTTTACGTAAAGAACCCTTGGGACTTCATACCCAAGCTGTTTGAGAGCAACAGCGATTGCGTCCTGCTGAGAAACTTCCATTTGCATCGAAGATTCAGCTCTAAATTGCTCGGCCGTAAAATTTGGAGGGAAAATTTCATCTAGCGGCAACACCACTTGATCTGGATCGGTCCAGGCGGACAGGACTTGAACCCAACTCGGGGTCGACTCACGATTACCCAATAGCGAAACGGTAGTGACGTCAAACCTTGATTCAGAAGCGAAAATCTCTGCGTCCTGCGAGCTGATGATTTGAGTGCCGCTGATTTCTCCCATTACATTGAAAACTTGACCGGGGCGCTCAATCACGAAGCCGGTCGGCACGAGCAACAGACCGACAGCAACAATCGCGGCAACACCTAGCCCAATCCAACTTCCGAAGCGTCTTCGTTTCGCCGGCTTTGGCTCTTCAAAAAAAGTCATTGCTCTAATGCTAGATAGTGCAGCTGCGAATAGCAGCAAAGTTACTCACGCCCTTGGCGAACAAGGCAAGGTTGACAGCGTATTTGCAGCCTCCTGGAACAATTGCGATGTAGCTTTCTAGTAAAAGAGGTGTCCCTTGGAAGAGCAACCAAATCGCGAAGAACTTGAACGCTTGATTCGGAAGATGATGGAATCAGGACAGTTGGATCCAGAAGATCTGGCAAAAATAGCCGGCTTCAGCGCCAACCCAGCAATGCTAGGCGACCTTTTTGGACAGGTATCTGAGATGACTGGCGAAGCCGGTGAGCCGGTGAATTGGAAACTGGCCTCGACCCAAGCTTTAGAGCTGTCAAGAAAAACCGAGAAGCCCGCAAATGCCACTCTGGAAACCGAGTTGGAAACCGCTTTTGAGATGGCAAGACTTTGGCTAGGTGAGACGACCGAATTCACCAACCTAAACCCACCAAAAAAACTCACTCGATCAATGTGGGCGCAAGAGGCAATGCCACTTTTCAGAGAACTCTCGGAGCCAGTTGCCAACAGCATGGCCGCGGCTCTAAATGAAAACTTAGGCAACAGCTTGCCACCTGAGCTGAGCGAAATGCTGGCGCCGGCTCAAAATTTTATCGGCAACGCCGGAGCCTCGATTTTTGCCATGCAGCTCGGACAAGCCATCGGGAAACTCTCTTCGGAAGTCCTGCTCTCTGGCGAAATTGGAATCCCACTCACCGATCGACCGGGAATCATCGCTCAAAATCTGGGCGAATTCCTGACCGATCTAGAGACGCCTAAGAGCGAAGTCGTTATTTATCTTGCAACCCGTGAGCTGGCACTAGCTTCGCTTTACAGCCATGCCGGTTGGTTACGCGAGCAAATCATTACTCAAGTTAGAGAATTCGCTGCAGGACTTACGGTGGACCTCAGTGGCATTGAGGAGATCGCATCGCGGATTGACCCAACCGACCCAGAGTCTATGGAGCAAATTATTGAAGCCAGCGCAATGGTTTCACCGAGAAGTGAAGAGCAAGACCAAGCCCTAGAGCGAATAGAAACCGTTCTTGCACTGATTGAGGGCTGGGTCGACGCTACCGCACTTGAGGCAACCAAAAGACTTCCAAATATTCAAGCAGTGGTTGAGATATTCAACCGCAAACGAGCCACCAGTGGAGCATCGGCCAAAACCTTTGAGACTCTGCTTGGTCTTGAGATGCGACCCCGTCTGAGACGAGAAGCCACGCTGATGTGGCAGCGAGTAGTCACTGAGATTGGCAAAGATGCATCCGACGCCCTCTGGTCACACCCCGATCAAATGCCGACCGCTCTTGAAATAGAAAACCCTGACTCCCTAATTTCCAGAATCCGAAATGGCGGGGACGATTTCGAAGACGAGCTCAGCAAATTTCTTACCGACTAACAAGGTGAATTTGGCAATTGAGTTTTTAGCTGTGGAAAACAAATCACGACCTTCGTCCTAAAGCTGCAGACTTCGATGCGTGGTAAGACAAATTAACCCAGGATTAGCAAGGCTTTGGATATCTGATACGACAAGGCAGTACGGGGCCAATGGACAGGTGCTGCTGACAAACCTGTCCAATGCACAACTCAGAGCGCTGGACTATCTAGAAACCGGAATCAGCGATAATCAAGTCTCGCACCTACCAAAAATGGCGAGCGCCGATGCGAACACTACGAACGAGTTGCTAGAGCGGCTTGGTCCATTACTTGCAAGAACATCATCTTTTATGCCTGCCTTCACGGAGCAGGAAGTGGCCAAGCGCTTCTCAGAAATCATGAGGCTCTACCTGCTGGGATACAATAATCCGGCGGAGACCCTTCGAGCCAGAAAAAGTCTTCGCGTTTTTGTTTCTAGGCTTGACCGAACTGGTCTGACAATGCTTAGGGCGCTCAATGCTTCCGCAATCAGCAACGTCTTTACCAATGACCACTCTCAAGTGCTACCGGCTGACACTCTAGAACTTGGCTACGCGCCAGCATTGCAGGGCATGCAGAGAGTAAAGGCAGCCAAGTCTGATGCAACTGGCCTCAGCATTCAGCTACACAGCAGGATCAGCACCACTTTCGATTTAGCAGACCTCGCCATCCTTGTCAGCCATGACATCATCGAGCCCCATGACTACCAACCCTGGCTCTCGCGTGACGTGCCCCACCTGGCTATTTGCTTTGATGAAGCTGGAGTTCAAATTTCCCACATCGTTATTCCGGGCGTCACCCCGTGCCTGGGGTGCCTTGAGCTTCATCGACTAAATAATGACTCGAACTGGGTGAAAGTAGCGACTCAGCTTTCCCGCCTTGATCGCAACCTCGCAGACAGTGCGCTGATGATGTTTGCCTGCGGGATTGGGTTATCTAAGTCCTTAAACTTTCTGGATGGCTTGAAGAATCAGGAGTCTCTTGAATTAACCCGATTAGAGCGAAGCGGCGAAGTAGTAACAAGCCAAGCTAAATGGTCTGAGTGTGGCTGCCGAAGCGCTTTATAAAATCTGAAGGCTGCTTGTCAAGGCGCGAGCTAACCTGGAGAAAATTCTTGGCGCGAGTAATTGCAACGTAAAACAATCGCTGCTCTTCGGCGATTTCCGCCTCGGTCTTGGCATACCCGATTGGGAAGTAATTCTGGTTGACACCAATTAAGAAGACCTTGTTGAATTCAAGCCCCTTGGTACCGTGAATGGTTGCCAACATCACCGCGTCTCGCATTGGCTCATGACCTGAGCGTTCGCGTTCGTCTAGCTCGCGAAGATATTCGTCCAAGCTGGGCTCTTCAATCTCTTCTAGCACCTCTAAAAACCAGTTCAGCGCTAGCCACTTCTCGTCTCGGTCTGCTCGTGATTTCCAGCCAAGCGAGGAGACTATTTTGGAAACCTCAACAAACAACGGCTCTGTTAGCTGGGAGGTCTGGAGGGCCCGAATCGCTCCCATTCCTTGAATAATCTCCGGCCGTTTGAAGAATCGCCCAGAACCACGCACCTGATAATCGATTCCGAATCTTTTTAGCTCTTGCTCAATTTTCACCAGCTGAGAGTTTGTTCGAGACAGCACCGCTATTTCAGCGCGGGCAATGTTGTTTTGGAGAAACTCTGTTATTTGCTGAGCCACTCCGGCAGCTTCATCACCGGCATTCTTGTAAGTTCTAAAAACTGGCTTTTCAGAGACTTGACGAATCGCCTGCATTGGCGCATCCGGACTGACTCGGTTTGCTAACGCCACGACCTCTTGGCTTGATCGGTAGTTTCGGTTTAGCTCAAAGACTTGCGCTTTTTCATACCTTTCATGAAACCCGGTTAAAAAATCGCTGCGAGCGCCCGCGAACGTGTAGATAGTCTGCCGAGGGTCTCCAACCACACAAAGTTCTTGTCTCTCCCCTAGCCAGGTTTCCAACAAAGCCTGCTGCAACGGGGAAATGTCTTGATACTCATCCACGGTGAAAAACCGATACTGCTGTTGGACATGCGCCAACATTCGAGGCTGATTTCTAAGCATCCCCACACACAACAACAAGGCATCTTCCCAGTCGATAACTCGGCGCTTTTGCTTGAAAAACTCAAAGTTGCGGAAAAACTCACCGAATCTCTCAGTTCCGAGGCTTGAACCCTCAGGTCTTGAAATTTGATATTTCTCAACCTCCTGCATTGAATAGCGCAGGTATTCAACTTCAGCCTGCAGGTTCGCTTTGAGTTCGGCGGTTGCGCGGATCCCCATGGTCTCGAGAACCTCTTGAATAAGTGGAGCTTTTCGAGTGACGAGTTTCGGGGCGAAGCTATCGGTTAGTTGGGGCCAAAAAAACTGCAGTTGCGCAAGTGCTGCTGAATGAAAGGTTCTGACCGCAACGTCCTGCGCTCCTAGAGACCTGAGCCTGGTTCTAATTTCGGCGGCGGCTCGGTTGGTGTAAGTAAGGGTGAATACCCGATTAGCCGCGTAACTGCCGGTCTGGATACCGTAAGCAATTCTGTGGCTAACCGTTCTGGTTTTTCCGCTACCAGCGCCGGCAATGATGGCGACGGGCCCCTGTAGCGATTGGGCAGCGGCGGCTTGATCGTCATCCAACCCAGCCAAAAGCTGGCTCGGGCTTAGTTCTGAAGTCATTGGCAAATCCTTATGCTGCGCGTGGCGTTTACCCCAAGAACACGGTGAACAATCTAACCTGTGACCGTGGGAAGACCTAGCCTGATATTAGCCGCGTTGGCAGCCGATGCTGCCCCGGGGTTCACCTTTCGAAACTATCGGAGGGTCGAAACCAACCCTGACATTGATCAATTGCAACTGTGGGACGAAGATGGCTTCTCCTACCAGCTGCTTATTCCAGCCACCCCGGCTGGGGAATCTGAAATTGCAATTGAACTGCAGGCCCTAAAAATTATCGAACCTTACCAAGATGTCCTTGGACTGGAGACTCCCAAACTCGTTGGTCAGTCCATGGATTCCGATGGAACCGGAGCGCTCCTGCTGACACTTTTGGGTGGAGAGGCCCCCGACCTTGCCAAGTATGCGCCCGGTCCATTCTCAAAGAGCACTGGCGAGGCGCTAGCCCGCATTCACGACCTCAACCCAGTCATCATTCGTGAAACTGGCCTTGTGGAATACGATGCCGCAAGCGTCTTGAGGCTCAAAGTTGCAGAGATAGACAGGATTGCGCAGACCGGCAGAGTTCCGGCGGCACTTCTTTCACGTTGGGAAGCCGCCACCGAAGACTTTGGTCTATTCCGTTTTCACCCAACGGTTATTCACGGAAACGTCAGTCAAGAAACAGTCACGGTGAGTAGTCAAAGAACCAGTGGTCTTTCTGGCTGGAGTTCACTGAAGATTGGTGACCCTGCTGAGGATCTTCGCTGGCTGACCGGTGGAGCCCTGAGAACTACGCTCCAGGACACAATTCTAAATTATCGGGCAACCAGAGAAGCCGCAGACGAGAACGTAGGTCAGCGCGCGCAGCTTTACTCGGAGCTTGAGCTTGGCAGCTGGCTGGTGCATTGCATCCAGGGCCAAGACGAGAGACAAATTAGTCAGGCCGAAGACATGATCGCAGAACTTCGTGATCAACTCGAAACCGGCAATCTTGCAAGCCTGAGAGCCGCCAGCTTCGCCGGAATTGCTTCAATTTATGCTGCCGGACAGCTTGGTGACAGTACCGCCGCTCTACAAAAAGAAGAAAGTGTCGAAACCCAAAAACTAAGTCAGCATCTAGAGCCTGAATTAGAGCCTGAATTAGGGCCAGAAGAGACCCCAGAAGCAACCGCAATCCAAGATGTAGACCCTAACGCTAAGAACGAAGAGGAGCTTTTCTAAAAGCCATTAGCTTTTGAGAGAGCTCTGCCTCCGACGGCACTTCGGGTGAAATTTCTTTGCCGTCACCGGCGAAAAAGAATGATGCCCTCACTTTCTCAACGCCAACTCCAAGCCATCGAGCCAGGCCAATTCGATAAAGTGCCAACTGCACTGCCTTAGGGGCCACTTCAGCTTTTGACTTTGGTGCGGACCCTGATTTCCAATCGACAACTTCAAAACCCGCATCGGTTTGATAGACCGCGTCCAACTTGCAAACCACTACTGTTCCTCCAATTTCAAACTCGAGGACCTGTTCAACATAGACCGGAACCAGTTGATTAAACCTGGAATCAAGGAAGGCTTGGCCAAGCTCCCTGTCCCGTTCTTGCCAATTGGAAATATCCAAATCAGCTTCCAAGCTGAATGCCTCCTCTAGGCGTTCGTGGAACTGAGTTCCCCGCGCTGCAGTTTCTGAGAATGCCACTGGAACCGGTCGAGCGATTTGCGCCCAGAAGCTCTGAGGATCACTAAGCAGCTGGACAATTTTGGAGGCTGAAAGCCTCAATGGAAGCTCAACTGACTTCGGGTTTCGAAGCAGTTCGGCCTGCTCGATGATTGCGGCTAGCTGCAGGCTTTGGCTAACCGTTGTCGGTATTGCGCCAATGACAGCCTCAGCGGCATGAAGCTGAGAGCTGCGACCATTTCCAAGTGGGTCAAAGGGCCAGATTTCGGTTTGCGCAAGCCCCGCTAGCGGGTTGGCAATGGCAGGTTCGGGAATTGGCTCCAGCAACTTTGCAAGACCTTGGCTAATTAGCTCTTCTAGGTAAGGCGCAATTGGGCGCGGGTTCAAAATGCCCGATTTGTAATAACTAGCTGACAGCAAGAGATCTTGACTGGCCCTAGTGAGGGCAACGTAGGCAAGCCTGCGCTCTTCAATATCGTGCTTGGCTTTATTTTCTTGGGAGAAGTCCTCCACGACATCCTTGAGCTGCTTTTGAGTTGCCGCTGTCCGCCAAGAAAGCTGAGGGATCCAGGCGCTATCCTGCCTTATTTCGTGCGGGAGTTTGCCAATCGCCAACCAGCCTTTTGAGTCTCTTGAGTCAACCGGGAAAGACCCACGCACTAGCCCCGCAACCGCTACAAAGTCCCATTCCAGACCCTTGGCCGCGTGGACGCTCATTAGCTGCACAACCCCGGCCTTGGCACCGGTTTTGGGCACTTCAAATCGCTCGCTATTCACAGCGTAATCAAGCCAGCTCAAGAGGCCTGCAACTGATGGCCTAAGAGCACTGACCTCGTAGTCCGAAATTCGGGCTATAAACCCCTCTAGGTTTGCCAGCGGTGACTTAGTCCGCGCATGGGCATAAAGCTCAATGTCTAGTTCTAGCTCTCTTGCAACTGCCCACGAAAATTCGCTCACGCCAAGAGAAAGCTGAGTTCTCATGGAGTGAAATAATTCGCTGGCCTCAATCATGCGCTCGAGACCAACCTCAGAAATTTCCGCAAACTCTCTGGAGCTAGGTTTCCGTATTTCATCCAGAGCCTCAACCAAAGTCAGGGGAATCTCGGAGGTTACCTCCTTGCGCATCCGCGTCAGTTTCTTGGCAAATTTATGAAGCTGAGCAATATCCCTAGGCGCAATCCTGAATTTGGCTCCAGCCAAAATTCGCATCAACTCGCTGCCCGCTTCAGGATCTGCGATCACCTTCAGGGCAGCAAGCAGATCTAAAACCTCCGGCTGCTCAAGAAGTCCAGATAGTCCGGTTATTTCAACTTCTAGCCCCTTGTTTTCAAGTGCATCGGCAAATAATCGCATTGCTTGTTTTGACCGAAACAAAACCGAGGCGCTGGTGTCTTTGGTCATTCTTTCCGAAAGCCACATCGCTACTTTGGCACTTTCGACCAAGTCGTCCTGGCAAACAATCGCCGACACGCTTCCTTTTTGGTCGAGGCCAGCCGAGAGCCTGACGGGGCTCACCGGAGAATCGTCCTGGAGCGGCTCGCTCACAAAATTGGCGGCATCCACAATTGCCTGACCTGAGCGCCAACTCGTGCTCAGTGAGAACTGCTCGGCCTGACCGAAATCACTTGCAAATCCGCTCAAGTTAGCACTGCTGGCGCCTCGCCAACCGTAGATGGCTTGGTTCGGATCCCCGACCGCCATCACTGGCTGTCCATAGAAAAGTTTAGCTAGCAACATGGTCTGAATGCCCGAAGTGTCTTGGTATTCATCCAAAAGCACAAATTTGTGAGGAAGCTCGAGGTCTTGTTTCTCAAGAGCCAAAAGCGCCAACGCCACCTGATCAGAAAAGTCGACCAGCCCTCTTAGCTTTTTCTGGTTTTGATACTGCCTTGCCAGCTCAAACACCAATGTCGAGGAATGAATCGTGTCGAGCAAACTTTGGTGGTATCCATAGATTCCGTTACCGCCCTTGTCCGACTGAGGAAGGGCTGAAATCTGTTCTGCAAAATCTTGCAGGTAGGAAATTGCTCCGTCAGCCGACTGCTGATTGTCAGTGAGAGACCCGCTGGCACTAAGGACCTTTTCGGTTAGATAATCAAGGGTCTTATCCCAGTTCAATAACTCGGAAAATTCAGAAATTTTGGCATTGGCCACCACCTCTCTGGCTAGTGAAATTGCCCCCGCTTCCGTGAGCAGCACCGCGTCGGCCTCAAAGCCGACCTGCAGTGAAAGTGATCTAAAAATTTCATTTCCAAAAGAGTTATAAGTGGTTATTTTCGGCGGGTCAAAATCATCCCCTAGATCTTTGGGCCAATAAGGCGATTCCCGAAGTGCGACCAACCCGGTTTGAACCCTAACCGCCAGCTCACTGGCGGCCTTCCTAGTGAAAGTAAGGCCAAGAATTTCACTTGGTCTTGCAAATTCATTGGCAACTAAGTACAGAGTCCGGACAGACATAAGCTCGGTTTTTCCACTGCCGGCACCGGCAATCACCAAGCTCGGGCTGGTGAGACTTGCGCTCGAGATTGCCGCCGCCTGCTCTTTTGTTAGCTGGTGCTTTGACACAACGGAAAAAATCTCCTGCGCCGAGTATTTAGACATGGGTCACCGCCCTGGCCATCAGTAGCTGGCATTTGGCATCCCCGCTGCAGTGTTCGGAGACCTTTGCGACAAAGCTCGCCTGACCGATCTGACTCTCCGCTTCGGAAAGTAGAGCCATGATGCTCTTCTGAAATTCACCATCAAGAGCCGCTTGCTCCAAAACCTTCAGGGAACCGGAGCCAACCGAGATTATTCGGCCTCCAGCTACCGGTTCGTCATAGCTTTCGCGGAGCCCAAGTTGGTAGAGAGCAAGCTGCCGGTGTTCGGTTGTCTCTTTGGCACTCGGCGGTTTTCCAGTCTTCAAATCTGCGGCGATTAGACCTTGATCACTTCGCTCAACGCGGTCTATTTTGCCAGCGACTACAAGACGGCCGAGGTCTATTTCAAACCCCTGCTCACTGGCAACGAGGTAATTGGATTGGCTCAAATAGGAAGAAATGTAGGCCACCATTTTCAGGGCTCGGCGCTTGGCCGCCATGGCCAACCACTCGGTTTCAAACTTTAGAGTGTGCCAGTTTGACTCCACGTAATTGCCAACTGAATCGCTGTCGGTGGCCAACTCCATTGCCGCGTGCAGAAGTGTACCGATGGAGGCTTCGAAAGACTGGCCATCTCCCCCAAAGTTATTAATAAACCAGTGCAGTGGGCACTTTTCAAATGCATCTAATCTTGAGGCGCTCAGGCGCAGCTGTTCGTCGGCGGTAACAACCGGTTCAGTGGTTGAAATGGAAATCAAGCCCTGCCAGTTCCTGGGGTGAGCACCACTTGCACCGGATAACGCCAGCGCAGCTAGCATCGGGGCTGCCGAAGAGTCTCCTGAAATCAGGTCTGCCCTAAGTTTCCCAACTAATCTGCGTGGGTCAAACTCAATGTTGACCTGTCTGGCTTCTGGATCTAACCCCAGCATTTGAAAAAACTGTGACGGTTGTTCGTCTGAACCCTGCGTCGCGCTTAGCATCAACTTCGATCGAACCGCACCCAAACTTTTATAAAACAGTCTTATTTCATCGGCCAACTCAGACCTAGCGGCCTTGGTAGGGTCATCTGATCTTCCGGTCAAAAATGACTGCAAGCCACTTGCTCCAAGAAGTGAGTTTCTGGGCCTGAGGTTTGGCCAAATGCCCTCTTGCAGTCGAGGCATTGCTAGGACCTGAAATTCCAGCCCCGATAGCTGAGAAGCAGTTGCCAAAACCACCAGGTCTCGCAATCCGACCTGCGCCAGTGAATCTTCCGGAACCGCAGTATCAAGCTGTTCGGCCAAGAATGATTCGGCTCCCATGCCCTGCTGCTGATCGAATCGATTTGCAGCTGCAAACAGCTCCAAAATCGCATCGAGGTCTCGGTTCGCGGCCAAGGCTACCTCGGATTCACCTCTCGCTAGCTCCTCGAGCTTCCCCGAGGGTGCGAGACTCCAAATGGCACTTAAGAATTCGTAGGCACCGATGTCATTTCTACCCTTGAGGTTTCCAATCAGCTTGATTGCGCGATTGAGCCTGGCAACCTCGTTGGAGTCAAAGTCAATCTCGGCCTCAAACATCGACTCGAGCATTTGGATGCGAGTGAGGCCTTCGAACTGTTCCAACATCGCAAGCTGCCGAAATAGCCGACGCTGCTGGATAACTGAAAGACCAATCAGGTTAGAGCTCAGTAGCTCGGTGACTAAAAAGTGTTTGGGCTCGCCAAAAACCAGTTGACCGAAATCGAGCACCGCGCGGGCCGCTGGCTGATCCCGCAGAGCTCTCTGAACTCCAAGAATTCTCACCGGTATAGATCTGGCTGCAAGGTCACTTGATAGTTGATCAAGCTGCACTCTAGTTCTTGCCACAACGCACATTTGCCCCCAATCTAATTCTTCGGTGACGCGCAGCCTGCGAAGCTCACTGGCCAAGTAATCGGTTTCCGAAATCTGGTTCTCAAAGACCGAAAATTCAGTGATCTTGGTCTCAGAGTCCGATTTAGGTCGATGCCTAAAGGCTTCAGAGGTTGGGATCCTCTCCACCAGTTTGGCCATCAGATTTCTAACACCTTCGGGCTGAGGCGCAGAACCCATCAATGCAAGCTCTACGAGGGTTGGTCTATTTTTTCGAAGTTCAGATGCGAAGCCACCGGCTGCTGCCCGAAAGCCGAGAGACGCGGTATCTGGGTCACCGCAGACAATCAGCTGACAGGAACTTGCTAGCTGCAGAATGAATTCAACTCCCGCCAGGGAAAGATCTTGAGCGTCATCGACAAGAATTAGCTTCGCGTTTTTTGATCCGGCAGCAAATTTGGATGCGAGGACAATCAGCTGAGACGGATCAACTTGGTTTTCTCGGTCCAAGGTTTCTAGATACAGCGGTAATAGATCAATCGCGGCACGGAAATTTGCCTTTGGCCAGCTTTCCTGAAGAGCTAGCAGCCTATTTTGGTCAATCTGATTCTCTATCAAAACCGCAAACAGGTCACGGAGTTCATTATGAAAACCTGCCAGTACAAGACTCACCGAGTCAAAGCCCCAACTTTTAGCAGCGCCGCTTGAAACCGCATCCGAAACTAACTGAGCAATTAGCGCCTGCTGTTTTGCTCCAGAGACCAGCTTTAAGCCAGGCCGCTCCAACTCAAGAATTTCAAAAGCCAGCGAGGTAATTGAGCGGGCCCTGGGAGCCACAGCGACTTTTTTCGAAGTTTTCGCAAGTTGATCTCGGAGTCTTGAGGCCGCGGCACGCTGGGGAGTGACGACGAAAATTTCACTCGGGTCCAAACTTCCTGATTCAAATTCACTAACCAAGTTTTTAATCAGTGTGGTCTTGCCGGTCCCGGGAGATCCAAGCACTAGAGCGTCGAGGCCGTCCATAACTCCGGCTAATTCATTCGGCAGTTGCCCCCCGATTGCATAAATTGATTCTAAGAAATTTCCCACGTCATCAATCTATTTGGCCCTACAGACTTTTTTCTTGCCGTAACCTTATTTTGACTAAGGAGAATCATGGACGTCAGAATCGGCATCAGAGACAACGCAAGAGACATTAGCTTCGAATCGGGCCTGAGTGCCAAGGATTTAATGGCCAAAGTTAAAAAGGCAATCGAGGCTTCAGAGCCCGTGCTGGAAATGAGCGACGAAAAGGGCAGCATCATTCTTATCCCGACCTCTTCGATCGCATACGTTGAGATAGGCGTCGAGGAAACAAGGCGCGTAGGCTTCTTGTCCTAATGGAGATTCTGATACTTATCGCCTACTCGGCAATATTGGCAATGGTGGGCGCATTTGTTCTAAAAAAATCCGACCACTACGGAAAATTAGTTCCCGTCAGCATCGCGCTAGTCGCTGGCAGCGTGCTGTGGCTAATCTTAACTTGGCTTGGCTTTAACTACTCCAGCGTCTGGATTTGGTTCATTGTCATGCTTTCAATGCCAGCTGCTGGCTGGTTTGGAACAAAGTTTTTGGTTGCAAAGCGTGAGAGTGAAGAGGCCGTTTTACTAGCCGGTATCCGACTACGCGGTAAGACCCAGTAAATCCATTCGCACGGTGTGCTGAGCAATTAGCTCTGAAGTAAAAGGTTCCAAGATCTTGAACTGCTCTCTGGCAAGAGCGACGGCATCGTCTTTGACTGGATTTGGTAAAACTTTGTCCAGATTGACGGAGTCCCTAATTTCCAGAAGCGCATCCGCTACAACCATGCGTCCAAACATTGCCAATCTTGGACCTAGATTCGGATTGAAAGAAATCCCATCAGCCAACTCGTGGCGACAGAATTTTTCGAGCTTCTTGGAATCTAGAAGTTGGTCGACCTTGAGCTTCTTTGCGGCCGGTAGGCCCTTGGAAACTCGCAAAGCACCATCCTGCAGTATTCCAAAAACGACATAGATTCTCATTAGGTCTTCGTACCAGTCGGCACCTTCGGTGCGCATAACAAGCAGCTCTAGACGCTCTCGAATATCTGACTGCAACTCCATTTGACTTGCACCCAAGCGAATCAGTAAACCGTCGAGCTGCTTAGAGCGGTCTCGGTAGGCTGCGGCCAACGTGGCTTGAGCCTGGCTTTGAGTGGCCATTGGGGCCTTGAGCGAGTCTTGCTGCAATAAATCGGAGATCACCAGATGCAGCTGCGACAAGGAAGACAGATAGATTTCCGACGAAGGAGTAAGCTTGTCAGGGTTGAGTTGGATTTGACTGCGACCAGCAGTTGCGTCTCGCGAAGGAAGCGTGAGCTTCTGCGAAACCTTACGTATTCTGCGTAACCAATCCAACACCTTGCAAGCTTATAGCTCAGCTCGAGGAGTGAAAAACCGAGAGCCAAAAACATACGGAGAATTACTTGAGTTTCAAATCATTAGGCATAGATGCAGACATCTGCGAAGCCTTAGAGTCCAAAGGCATCACCACTCCATTCCCAATTCAAGAACAAGCCATTCCAGTTGCGTTAGCCGGCACCGATGTAATCGGACAGGCAAAAACCGGAACCGGAAAAACTCTAGGGTTCGGTCTGCCGCTAATTCAGGCGCTAGGCGAGAACCCGGCGCCTGGAGTTCAGGCTCTAGTGGTCGTTCCAACCAGAGAGTTGGCGCTCCAGGTCTCCGAAGACCTAATGCTGGCCACCACCAATCGCCTAACCACGGTTGTGGCTATCTACGGCGGGAAGGCTTACGAAGGCCAGGTTGCGGCTCTGGAAGGTGGCGCTCAGATTGTTGTGGGTACCCCTGGCCGTCTGCTTGATTTAGCCAAACAAAAACTTATGAACCTGTCCAATGTCACGTTTATGGTGCTGGACGAGGCTGACGAGATGCTAGACCTTGGTTTCTTACCGGATGTTGAAAAGCTATTTTCACTAACACCACCGCAGCGTCAGACCATGCTATTTTCGGCCACAATGCCGACCGCGATTCTGAGCCTGGCTCGTCGATACCAAAACCGTCCAATCCACATCCGCGTCAGTGACCCGGACGAGGGAAAGACAAAAGCCGATATCAAGCAGTATGTCTATCGAGCTCACGCTCTGGATAAGGACGAGGTAGTAGGCAGAATTTTGCAGGCCGAAGGCCGCGGCAAGACAATAATTTTCGTTAGAACCAAGCGCCAGTCGGCCAAGTTGGCCGAAGAGCTAATTGATCGAGGCTTCATTGCCGCACCCTTGCACGGGGACATGTCTCAGGATGCTAGAGAGCGATCAATGACCGCTTTTAGACAAGGCAAAAAAGAGATCCTGGTTGCGACCGAGGTAGCAGCAAGGGGTATCGACGTCGATGACGTGACTCACGTTATCAACTACTCAGTGCCCGAGGATGAAAAGGCTTATCTGCACCGTACCGGACGAACCGGAAGAGCCGGCAAGCTCGGAGTTGCGGTTACTTTTGTGGACTGGAACGATCTAGCTCGTTGGGTTCACATAAACCGTGAACTTGATCTTGGAGTGCCTGAACCAACCGAAACTTATTCCAACTCACCTCACCTGTTTGAGGAACTGGGTATTGCACCCGGGACCAAAGGTCGAATTGGGAGAGCTCCAGTGGCAGTTAAAAAACCCGTTGGATCGAGCCAGCCAGCCAGATCGGCTGCCCCGAGCAAGGCGGCTCCGGCGGCCAGTCGAAATTCAAATCGAAATCGAAACCGAAATTACAAAGGCGCTTCGAAGCCAGAGGCTTGATCTAAAATTCGCTGAAGCATTTCCGGCTTAGTTCGGTTCTCACCCAGGCGGTTATCTTTACCGTCGATGCCGTGATAGTCGCTGGAGCCAGTGGTAATCAAATTGTGTTTTACCGCCAAGTTTTTGAGCCACTGCCTCGCCTGCTCTGGCACAGCCCGATGCTCGATTTCGATACCATTTAAGCCCGCACCAATCAAAGTCTTGAAAAATTTCGCCGGTAAATCTGACATTGATGCTCCAGCTGGAAAATCAATCAATGGGTGGGCGATAACCGACACGCCACCAGCGGCGCGAATCAAAGCTATGGCGTCCGTGGTGTCAATCGAGTAATCCGAAACGTAGTAGCGCGAATGCGAGTGCAGGATCGAAGTAAAGGCATCTGATCGGGTTGGAACAACACCCATGGTCACCAAAGTGTCCGCCAAAGCTGGCCTTCCTACCGTGGAGCCCTCGGGTAGCTGTGAAATCACCATTTCCCAAGTGATTGGATAATCCTCGGCCAAAAGATTCACCATCTTTTTGGCTCTTTCGATTCTAGAGTTTCTGGTTCGTTCAAGCTCTTGAACCAGCTCTAAATTTTTAGGGTCAGGCAAATAAGCCAGAATGTGAACGCTAATAGAGCGGTCATCGCCAATTAGCTGTCTAGTGGAAACTTCGATTCCTGGAATGATTCGGACGCCGTGCCGTCGACCAGCAGTTATCGCTTCGTCCCAGCCAAGGGTGGTGTCGTGATCTGTGATTGCCAAAGTGGTAACGCCGGCCTTAGCGGCATTTTCCACCAGTTCAGCTGGGCTGTCTAATCCGTCACTCATGTTTGAATGTGCATGTAGGTCTATCACAGGAGCAGAATAGTGCCATGACGAAAAAAACTCAGCCGACTAACCGATCTCGCGTGCCACATTCGGAGCAATTTATGGACTTTATTTCCTCAAACTGGGCAGATAACGAAGACCTAGAAGTCACTCGCTGGCAGGTAGCGGACTTTAGTAACGCTCGCAGACAAGCACTTGCTACAAAGTTTGCGGGCCAGGTTCTGGTTATTTCAGCAACTGAACCGAGGGTGAGGTCTAACGACACTGACTATCGCTATCGCCCAAGCACAGCGTTCACTCACCTGACCGGTTGGGGCTCGGTAACCGTGCCTGGATCCATGCTCGTGATTGATGGCAGAAAACCAACATGCCAATCGACTTTGTACCTCATGCCCACCGCGGGTAGAGATTCCGATGAATTTTTTGCTAACCCCGCGATCGGTGAATTTTGGGTTGGACCAAGGCCAACCCTTAGTCAAGTTGAACTGCAACTTGGCATTGAAACCAAGAACTTAGAAAATTTCAAAGCCGACATGTCATCGATTGGCGAAATTATTGACTTGGACGACGCAGCTCTTGCAGAAGCCGCCTCAACGCTGCGATTCGTGAAGGATGCTTACGAGATAGCCCAGCTGCGCGAAGCGGTGAGAATCACAGCTAAAGGCTTTGAGGAAGTTGCAAAATCGATACCAAAAGCAATCAGCCAGCCCAGAGGCGAGCGGGTTGTTGAAACCGCTTTCTACTCTGTCGCAAGACAACACGGTTTCGAGCTTGGCTATGAAACGATTGCAGCCAGTGGCCCAAACGCTTGCATTCTGCACTGGACCAAAAACGATGGCGACGTCATAGATGGCCAATTGATTCTGGTCGATGCCGGTGCAGAACTTGACTCGCTCTACACCGCCGACGTGACAAGAACAATCCCGGTGAATGGAAAATTTTCAAAAGAGCAGCTCTGGGTTTACAACACTGTGCTGGAAGCTGCCGACGCAGCTTTTGCGGTTGTGAAACCCGGTATTCGCTTCCGCGAAATTCACAACGCAGCGATTGAAGTAATCGCGAAACGAGTCGCTGAGCTGGGGATTATTCCAGTGACTGCCCAAGAGGCACTCGAACCCGAAAATCAGCATCATCGCCGCTACATGGTTCACGGCACTAGCCATCATCTAGGTCTTGATGTTCATGACTGCGCTTTAGCCAGGCGGGAAATGTATCAAGACGGGATTCTAGAAAAAGGAATGGTCTTCACAATCGAACCTGGTCTTTATTTTCACCAAAACGATCTGACTCTGCCGGTTGAGTATCGAGGTATTGGAGTGAGGATTGAAGACGATGTTTTGGTTACCGATTCCGGATACGAAAATCTCAGCGCTGCATTACCAAGAACCGCTTCAGATGTTGAGAAATGGTTTGCTGACCAGCTTGCCTAGCTAGTCCTGTCCGCGCGAAAGGTTCACAATCTGCATTGCCTTTGCCGCATCTTCCTCGGGAACGATTACTTCATACCTTGCGGCAACTGGCATTTGCGAGCTTAAAAAGCCGCGCTTATTCTTTGATGCTAGAAACCTCAAAATATTTACCAGCATGCCAACTCCGGCCGCGATCACAACGACTGCCAAGAATTCCTGTGGAGCGTAGTTCACTTCCCCGTCGGCCCCTACCTCAAAACCGGCGCCAATAAGCAGCGCGAAAATTAGGCCCAGCCAAAAACCAGTTAGCGCTCCCGATGCCGCGACACGACCATAGCCGAGTCTTGACCTGACTCTTTCGACCAAAACTAAATCGTGACCGAGAATTGACACTTTGTTGGCCGAAAAGTCGCCGACGAGAAGCTTGTTCACAAACTCAGTTGCCTCAGCGTGGGTTCGAAATTCGCCCAAACTATGCCCGCGGGGTATTGACAACGAAGTTGATTTCTTTTTCGAGCTGCTTGTAGCGTCGGACATTCGAGAAGCCTTTCAGGATTAGGTAAGTCCTAATAAGGTTAGCTGTATGAGCGCAACTAGGGTCTTCGTGGCCAGATTGGCAGGTTGTGGTGTTTTTGACCCTCATGGAGACCGAGTTGGCAAGGTAATTGACGTGCTCATGGCCTACCGATCTACCCTTCCCCCAAGAGCGACCGGTTTCATAATTGAGATTTCCGGTAGAAGGAGAGTTTTCCTGCCGATTGCAAGAGTGACCGCGATTGCCCCCGGTCAGCTGATTACAAACGGTCTCATCGACCTTCGCCGCTTCACGATGCGCGGCCAAGAAGTAAGAGCAATCGCAGAAATGCTCGGACGCAAAGTCACCCTGCTTGACGGTGCGGGACTCGCCAGCATTGAGGACTTTTCAATCGAAAAAGGTAAACGCGGCGACTGGGTTCTATCCGAGCTGTTTGTGAGAAAACAAAAAAAGAGTCCGGGTCTGCCCTTTGCCAAGGGATCAACCCTGTTCGTGAAATGGCAAGAGGTCGCTGAAAACCAGGAAAACCCTGCCGATCAGGACGCTCAGCAGTTACTTTCCACGGTCGCCGACTTGCGACCGGCTGACCTTGCGACCGCGGTGCTTGATCTGCCAGAACATCGCATGCTCGCTCTAGCTGAAGAACTGGATGACGAACGTTTGGCCGACCTTCTGGAAGAACTTCCCGAAGAGGAACAGTTGGAAATTATCAACGATCTAGATGACGAACGTGCAGCCGAAGTACTTGACCTGATGGGCCCGGACGATGCAGCCGACTTGATGGCGAATCTAACTCCGGAACGAGCAGAGATATTGCTTGGTCTGATGGACGACGAGGAGGCAGACGACATCAGACAGCTTCTGCAGTACGAGCCTTATACCGCGGGTGGAATGATGACTCCAGAGCCGATAATTTGCGCCGCAGACACCACTGTTGCGCAGGCAATGGCCTTAGTGAGGCGCAAAGAAGTAGAGCCAGTTTTGGCTGCTCAGGTTTTTGTAACCCTGCCCCCCTACGAAGCTCCTACGGGACGCTACTTGGGTGTGGTGCATTTCCAAAAGCTGTTGCGCTACCCACCTCACGAACGCCTAGGTTCGATTCTGGACACCGAGCTAGAGCCAATCGCTCTTGACACTCCAATTGCCAAAATCCACCGGGACCTTGCAACCTATGATCTGGTGGCATTGCCGGTGACTGACGATGAACACCACCTCGTTGGAGTGGTGACCGTTGACGATGTTTTGGATCACCTATTGCCCGATGACTGGCGAAGTGAAGAGGAGCGCTAATGGCTAGAAATAGATCACAACTGGAAAAGCCGTTGACTCGTCGTCCGCTTTTACGGATGCCAAACATTTCCCAAGAGACAGTCGGACGAGTATCCGAAAGATTTGCACGAGCAATGGGAACCGGTGCGTTCCTGATTTTTATGACCATGTTTGTTGCCATCTGGCTCAGCTGGAACACTTTGGCATCGGTCGACTCTCAGTTTGACCCAAGGGCCCTGAACTTCAGTTTGCTGACTCTTATCCTGTCTCTCCAGGCATCGTATGCAGCGCCGCTAATCTTGTTAGCCCAGAACCGTCAAGACGACCGAGACCGAGTGAAATTTGAGCAGGACCGACAGCGCGCAGAGCGCAACCTTGCTGACACCGAATATTTGGCACGAGAGGTCGCAGCTCTGGCTCTTGCAGTTGATGAAGTCGCCACTCGGGACTTTGTCAGAGACGAGATTCGCGAAGCCATGAAAGATCTCCTAGAGCAATTACGAGAAGACCAAAAACCCCGCAAGCAGTCCAAATGAGTAAGCGCGCTTTAGCGGCGCTTGCCAAAGTCATAGACCCTGAACTTCGCCAGCCGATAACCGAACTTGGAATGGTAGGTCCGATTCAAGAGACCGAAGATTCTGTAACCGTGCAGATAAAACTCACTATCGTTGGTTGTCCAGCGTCTCAGTCCATCGAACGTGATGTCAGGGCAGCTCTTGCCGAAGTGTTCAAAAACGTCGAAGTGGACATGACCACCATGACCAACGACGAGCGCAAGGCTCTAACCGTAAAACTACGCGGCAATAAGCCGGCAAAACATAATCCGTTTGCGGAAAAAGACAACCTGACCCGTGTGATTTTCGTATCTAGCGGCAAGGGTGGAGTGGGCAAGTCAACCCTGACGGTGAACCTCGCAGTTGCGCTTGCGGCCCTTGGGCAAAAGGTTGGCTTACTTGACGCAGACATCTTTGGTTACTCGGTGCCGCAGTTGATTGGCGTGAATCAAAGCCCCACCCAAGTAGAAAACCTGATGCTGCCTCCGATTGCGCACGATGTGAAAGTTATCTCGATCGGATTCTTCGTGAAGGACAACCAGCCGGTGGCTTGGCGCGGCCCGATGCTGCACCGAGCAGTGGAGCAATTTCTAACCGATGTCTTTTGGGGAGATCTCGACTTTCTTTTGGTCGACCTGCCCCCTGGGACTGGAGACGTCGCAATTAGTCTTGGCCAACTATTGCCGAAGGCTAAAACCCTAGTGATCACAACACCCCAGCACACCGCAGCGATAGTTGCTGAACGCTCGGGTGCAATTGGCCTTCAGACCGGTCAAGAGATTCTGGGTGTAATTGAGAATATGAGCTACCTTTCTTCCGAGAACGGCCCGGTGGAGATTTTTGGTTCCGGGGGTGGTGATGCAGTTGCAGCCAGGCTCACTGAACTAAGTGGAAAAGAAGTCCAGCTCATGGGCAAAATACCAATCAGCCAAGATCTCAGAATTTCCGCCGATAACCAATCTCCGATAGTGGTTTCTGACCCAGCGGATCCTGCCGCGATCGAGATAACTAGAATTGCGAAATTGCTAATGGCTACCCCGCGCGGTTTGGCTGGGAAATCTTTGAAGATCTCTACGAGTTAGGAAATGATATGCAAACAATCAGCATCATCGATCCACTTACTGGCAACACCCTTCACGAAATTGCCGCGCATTCAGAAGCCGAGGTGGCGCTAAAGTTTCAAAGCGGCCGCGAAGCCCAATTGGAGTGGGCGAATCGGCCCGCGAAAGAGCGCGCTCGGATTGCAAGCAAAATTGCCGCGCTGCTAGTCGAGCGCGAAGACCAAATTCTTGACCTGCTTCAAAAAGAAACTGGCAAGGCAAAGGCTCACGCCTTTGAAGAGCTAACCGGCGCTCTGGGTGCAGTTTCCTACTATGCAAAAACCGTCTCCGGCTTGATGCGTCGCAAACGCGTTCGTGCCGGAGTCCCGTTCATGATTAGCGCATTCGTAGAGCCTGCCCCGGTGGGCGTGGTTGGGATCATTACACCCTGGAACTACCCGCTTGCCCTAACGATGATGGATGTGATTCCAGCCCTCATGGCCGGCAATGCCGTGGTTCAAAAAGCCGATAACCAAACCGCTAAAACTGTCCAGCTGGCAAGAGACTTAGGCGTTCAAGCCGGAATTCCGGAAGACATTTGGCAAGTAGTTCACGGCGATGCAACCGAGGTAGGAAATGCGGTCACCGACAATGCCGACTTCATAGCCTTCACTGGGTCCACCCCCACCGGAAAGATAGTTGCCAAAAGAGCAGCTTCTCGGCTTATCGGCTACTCCCTAGAACTCGGCGGTAAAAACCCGATGATTATTCTTCCCGGTGCCGACCTTGAAAACGCAGCCGAAACTGCGATTGGCGGCGCGTTTGGTAATAGCGGTCAGCTCTGCGTGGCGATCGAACGGCTCTATGTGCAAAACCTAGATCTTGAGAAATTCGAGCAAATCTTGAAGCGCAGAGTTGAGTCTCTAAAGATTGGCAGTTCCAATAAGTTTGACTTCGATCTCGGAGCCCTGACCTCTAAAGCACAAATTGAAAGAGTTTCTGGTTTTGTGGATCGAGCAAAACAAGAAGGTGCCGAGGTTCTAACTGGTGGTCGAGCGCTTGAAGACCTTGGACCAAATTTCTACGCCCCAACGGTCATGACCAACATTCCGCACGGTGCTGAGATTCTCCAGAAAGAAGTCTTTGGGCCAGTGATTGCTCTTGTGGGATACCAGGACATAGATCAGGCAATTGAGTTAGCAAACGCCAGCGAGTTTGGGCTAAACGCTTCGGTGGTGGGAAATCGCAAGCAAGCCCTCGGGGTCGCTTCTAAGCTCATGTCTGGTTCAGTAAACATAAACGAGGGCTACCGCGCCACAATGGCCTCCATGGCAGCTCCTATGGGCGGTATGAAGCAATCAGGGATGGGTCGACGTTCCGGACAGCAGGGGCTATTGCGCTTCACGGAAACCAGAACAATTGGTGTTAGCAACAACTTTCCGGTAAACCTTCCGACCAGGGCCAAGCAATATCTACAGCTTGCGCCGGTGATGACCAAAATGGTCAGGTTGATGGGAAAGCTCTAAGTAGATTCTTGGTCAAATGGTGGAGCTTCGCCAAGTTCGAGTGGCTTTTGAGGTGGCCTGGCTCTGTTTAGAGTTTCGGCCACATTAGCTGGACGCTTTTTCTCGTCCATAAGAGCTTCTCGAACAATGCGTCTTGGGTCATATTGCCTGGGGTCTAGCTTCTTCCAGTCCATGTCTTCAAAGCCTTCGCCAAGTTCAGACTTCATTTGGACCTGAGCGTTATCAACCATTCGCTTGCCCTTGCGAGCCCACTCACCGAGTTGCTTGGCATAATAAGGCAAGCGCTCGGGTCCCAAGATTAGGACCGCAAGAAGAGCCAGTAGCAGCAGCTTTTCAGCACTAAGACCAAACATGAATCTGAGTTTACAACTAACCAATCCATGCTTTTTACACAACGCAACCTAAGCTTGGGGTCAAGATGATAGACAAGATTTCAAGCTGGAAATACGCCGAGAATTTCACTCAGGAACCCGACCATATATCCGCTGCCCGAAACAGTGCCGAACAGTTGGGCGTCGAGTCGGTCACGATAGCAACTGGCGCGGGGCTCGCATCGATTGCGGCCATGTTGGCAGCAAAAAATATCGTCGAAGCTGGGACCGGAGCTGGGGTTTCCGGCCTGTGGCTACTGAGTGCGTCAGATAGCAGCACGCTAACCACAATTGATGACGAGCCTGAGTATCAGAACCAAGCTCGAACTAACTTCCAATTAGCCAAAGTCCCTGCCAGTAGGGCAAGGGTTATCACAGGAAGGGCAGCTGCCGTAATGGCAAACATGACCGAGGCGGCATACGACTTGGTGTTCTTGGACATTGATCCGTTTGACCTTGAACAGCTAGTACCTCACGCAATCGGACTCGTGAAGCCCTCGGGCGCAATTGTTGTCTCTCATGCATTATGGCGAGACAGGGTGCCAAACCCCTCCCTCAGAGACGATGAAACATCTGCTATGCGCGCGGTAGTTAGAGTCTTTGAAGAGTCTGAAGAATTCATCTCAAGCATCTCAATGCTTGGCGATGGCTTGCTGGTCGCGGTTAGAAAGCCAGTGGCTATTTCTTAACTACGCCCTCTAGAACTTTAAAGAGCTCTTTGGCCTCAGCGTCATTTACCGAAACAACTAATCTTCCGCCGCCCTCAAGGGGAACTCTCAACACGATTAGTCCTCTTGTTTCACGTTCTGCTTCCATAGGTCCATCACCGGTACGAGGCTTCATTGCTGCCATGAGATTGGGCTCCTTGGAATCGTCTTTGAACGGTAATTATCCCAGACTTCTAGCCTCAGCGCCAACTTATCTACAGACTGAGCCAGGCCCTAAGACCAGAGTCAACGTCGACTAGGTGACCAACCGGCAAGTTTTCGTTGTCGGCGTGAGCAAGTGATGGGTCGCCCGGACCGTAGTTCACGGCAGGAATCCCCATCGCTGAAAACCTTGCAACATCGGTCCAGCCATACTTCGGTCTGACCGCTGTGCCAGTGGCCGCTATGAACTCAACCGCTGCGGGAAGATTCAAGCCAGGCCTAGCGCCTTCGGCCTGATCGGTAACCACGACTTCACAGCCTTCAAAGAGGCTTTCCAGATAACCGATCGCTTCAGCCGCTGACTTATCGGGAGCAAAACGATAATTTACGGTCAGCACAGCTTTGTCTGGAATGACGTTGGTTGCGATGCCACCGCTAACTAGAACAGCATTCAAGCTTTCCTTGTAATCGAGGCCATCAACGTTGACTGTTGCGGGCTGATAGTCATTCAAGATGTTTAACGAGCTAACCAGGGCATGAATCGCGTTTTTTCCCATCCAGGGTCTCGCCGAGTGCGCCTTGATGCCATAACTTCGAACTTCAACGCGAACCGTGCCATTGCAGCCACCCTCAACCATCGCGCTGGTTGGCTCGCACAAAACCGCAAACTCACTGGCTAATAACTCCGGGTGGTTTTTCGCAAGCCGGCCCAGTCCGTTCAGATCCGCGGCTACCTCTTCGTTGTCATAAAAAATCCAGGTGACGTCAAACTTTGGATTCTTGAGTTCAACTGCAAGCTTCAGCATCACAGCAATGCCGCCCTTCATGTCGACTGACCCACGACCAAATATGACCTGCTCACGCTCAAAATGGTGAAGTTCTGTAGGCAGGTTGTTTGCCACGGGTACGGTGTCGATGTGTCCAGCGATAATGACTCGGGTGTCGCGGTCTAGGTTTGTTCTGGCAATCAGCGCATTGCCATCGCGGGTGAGCGATAGGTGCGAAGCAGTGGACAAAACCCGCTGAATTTCATCGGCTAGTTTCGCTTCATTCGACGATACCGATTCGATATCGCAAATGGCCATTGTGAGTTCGACAAGTGTCTGGGAGGGGTCTAAGGCTGACATGTGTTTAAGGCTACCTGTATTCTGATTGCAATGAGTGAAGCGCAAATGAACCAAAAGGCCTGGGGACATGGTCTGGCCTCGAAATCCCCAAACGGAACCGTGCTCGATGTCTGGTTTCCAGAACCCGGCCTCGGAGAAGCACCGCTGTCTGATCTGCAGTGGTTTCCGCCAAAAGACCTAGACCTAAAAGCTGGTCTAGATGAGCTTCGTAACCTCACCCTCGAGGTCATTCGAGTTGAAATAGATCTAACTAATCCGGTTGAGTCAACCGCGGATGCTTACCTGCGACTGCACCTGCTATCCAGGCTGCTGGTTACTCCAAACTCCATAAACCTAGAGGGCCTCATTCCCAACTTGCCGATAGTAGCGTTTACTAACTTCGGGGTGATGGAGCTATCAGATTTTGAAGCTCGGACATTAGAACTCAGACAACGCGGTGTGATTGCTCACTCAATCGATAAGTTCCCACGCTTGGTCGACTACGTGATTCCCAAAAAAGTCCGCATCGCAGATGCCAACCGGGTCCGGCTTGGCGCTCATTTGGCGCCCGGCACCACCGTGATGCACGAGGGTTTCGTAAACTTCAACGCCGGAACCTTGGGCGCCTCCATGGTGGAGGGTCGAATTTCTCAAGGCGTAGTTGTTGGCGATGGCTCCGATGTTGGAGGTGGAGCTTCGATCATGGGCACGCTCTCAGGCGGTGGTAGCCAGCGAATTTCCATAGGTAAGCGCGCGCTACTAGGAGCGAATTCCGGAATCGGAATATCTATCGGAGATGATTCGATCGTGGAAGCCGGTCTCTATGTCACGGCCGGCACCAAAGTTATTTTGATAATTGAAGGCAAAACCGAAACCGTGAAAGCCGCCGAATTAAGTGGCTTGCCGGGATTGCTATTTAGACGCAACTCACTAACTGGCGCGGTTGAAGCCCTTGCTCGTCAGGGTGCTGGAGTGTCACTAAACTCCGAGCTGCACGCCTAAAACCTAACCCGTAACCGAATCCCAGCCCTTTGCAGTCAGTGGTTCGCCGCTTAGGTAAACATCGCTGTCACCCCTGGCAATTACCTCGCCGATGACCTTTGTGCCTCGCGGCAAAATGGCTTTCGGTGAAACTGTGGCGAGGAAGCTGTGGTCTTCACCGCCGTGCAAAATCCAATCCCATTCTGAGACTTGCTCTTCATCGGATTCTCGAGAATTAATCGATTGCGCAGCCTGCTCGAGAATTGCCGCGTAGCCCTCTAGCAGCTCTTTTTTGATGTTCATGCTCACGTTGGAGCTTGCGGCCAACCTGCCGGCATCAAGCGATAGTCCATCTGAAACATCCAGCATCGCCGTTGCCACCGCCGCCAACTCCAAACCGAGTGCAAAATCCGGCACCGGTCGAAGCTGGATGCTCACGATATCGGGGTAGCTGGCCGAAAGGCTTTGATCCTTAGAGCTAAGCAAAGCCAGGCCGCAGGCCGCCTTACCAAGAGTGCCAGCAATTACGATGCGGTCCCCGACTTGTGCGGTGGAGCGCAGTATGGGCTCGCGAGATTGAAGGTCTCCGTGAGCCGCGATAGCAATAACTATCTGCTCACCTGACGCGAGATCTCCTCCAACAATCTGACACTCCGGAGCATGACGATCACAGGCTGACTGCAAGCCATTTGCGAAATCCTCCAGCCAGGCTTGTGGGGTTTGTTTTGTGACAACTAGCGCAACAGTCAGTGCCCTGGGGTGGGCGCCCATTGCGACAAGGTCGGCAATGTTGCTGGTGACGGCCTTGTAGCCGATGTCAAAACCTGAAGACCAATCAAGCCGAAAGTCGTGATCCTGAACCATTGTGTCGGTGGTGATAACCACCCGAGAGTCACTCACGCTTATCACTGCAGCATCGTCACCTGGTCCAACTATTGTCGTTTCAACCGATTTGAAAACGCTTAGTGCTCGTCTTAGAGCCTCGGTTTCACCGATCTCAATAATCTTTTGGCCGTCATTATTCACAACGCAACGCTAGCCTTATTTCAATGCGCATAATTACTATCTCGATGTTTTTATTGGTTTTACTCTCCGGCTGCGCCCAAGCGGTCAATCTTGAGGCAGCGGAAGATGCGAACAATCCGAATTGTGCCGATGTAAGCGTGAGGCTTCCGGAGGTGCTTGGCGGGAATGGGATTCGCTATACCAATGCTCAGGCCACAGCGGCTTGGGGTAACCCAGCATCAGTTCTGTTTCGCTGCGGGTTAGAACCAGTTGAAGTTTCTACTTTGCCCTGCGTAACCGCTGGCACAACCGACTGGCTAGTTGATGATAGCGAAGCGCCAAAATATCGGTTTATTTCTTACGCGACAATCCCAGCCGTGGAGGTAATAATTGATTCTGAGGTCGCAAGCGGAATCAGCGCTTTAGAGGGGCTTTCTCAAGCTATGGGCACTTTGCCAAGAACCAAAGTCTGCACTGCTCTAGCCAACTAGGGCAGTACCTAACTATTTGGCAGACTATTTAGCCCGCCGTGGCATCAGCTAGATCCTGATCACCAAAGCCATTTTGAATCAAGATTTCAACTAGCTCTTGATAACCGATTCCACTCGCCTCAAATAATGCCGGAAACATTGAAATTGGAGTGAACCCGGGCATGGTGTTTACCTCGGTAATCACCCAGCCCTTTTTGGTCAAGAAAAAATCGGTTCTTGCAAGCCCCTTGCAACCGAGGGCCTGGAAGGCAGCCTTCGCGGCCTTAGACAGCGCCGTTGAATCTTTAGCGGTCAGTTTCGCCGGAATAATTAGTTCGGCACCAGCACCTAAGTATTTTGCCTCGTAATCGTAAAAAGGACGGCCAGTAACAACAATTTCACCGGCCTTAGACACTTTTAGCTCACCGTTTGGCATTTCCAGAACCGAGCACTCAATTTCTCTACCTAGAACCCGTCTTTCAACCATCGCGGTCTGATCGTGGCTTAAAGCCAGCTCAATGGCAGCCTCGAGCTGATTCTTTGTCAAAACCAGACTCACCCCCACCGAGGATCCAGATCTTGAAGGCTTCACAAATGCGTCAGGCTTCAGCACCTTATTGGCGCGGGTCAAACAAGCTGATCGTGAGTCCTCCCACTGGCTTCTGGTGATGACTTCCTCCGAGGCAACCACCAATCCAGCATCCCGAAATAGTGCCTTTGCCTGGACCTTGTCCATGGCAAGCGCTGAGGCCATAACGCCATTGCCGACATACGCAATTTTACAAAGCTGCAGTAGGCCCTGAATTGAACCATCCTCGCCATTTGGACCGTGGAGAACAGGAAATGCGAGATGGATCTTGCCAAGGGAAATTCCAGAAGCCATTCGGAGTTCTCCACCACCAAGTGGAAGAAGTAGTTCCGGCGAGTCTTCACTGACCTCCGGAAAGTCTTCGAGGCGCCATTCTGGGTTTACTGGCTCAAGAACAAAGCGCCCAGTTTTGGTTATGCCGACCGGAATAATTTCATACTTTGTGGAATCAATGGCAGCGAAAACTCCGAGTGCCGTCACGCAGGAAACTGAGTGCTCACTTGATTCGCCTCCGTAAATTAGCGCTATGCGTTGCATTAGAACTCCATCTCAATTTCATCGGCAAGGTTCAGTTGTTGACCGAAATCGGTCGGCTTCATGTCTCCGTTTAGCACATCACTGACCTGCTGCACTATCGGCATATCAATGCCTAGTCTCAGGGCTATAGCCAAAACTGGCTCTACCGAACTTAGGCCTTCGGCGGTTTGCTCCATCCGACGAAGGACCTCAGGTTTGCTATAGCCCTTGCCGAGCATTTCGCCCGCCCTAAAGTTTCTTGAAAGATTAGATTCACTGGTTGCGATAAGGTCACCCAGACCTGCAAGACCAAACATGGTTCGCCTTCTGGCACCGTGCTCTATTGCGAAATTTGTTATTTCGCTCAAACCTCTAGTCATAATCGACGCTTTGGTGTTTTGGCCATATCCCAGGCCACTCACAATTCCAATCGCAACCGCAATTAGGTTTTTGAGCACACCGCCAAGCTCGGTGCCAACCATGTCCTGGTTAGTAAATACCGTGAAGTAGTGATTTGAGCAAACCTGCGCCACTTCTATCGCTCGAGTTTGAACTTCACATGCGCAAACGGCGGCCGCTGGATCTTGGCGAGCAATTTCGGGAGCGAGGTTTGGACCCGAAAGCACCGCGATCTGCGATGCCGGAATGTTAGTTGCCTGGTGGATCACTTCGCTCATGCGTGATCCGGTGACCTGCTCCAGACCCTTCATCAAGCTGATAACGGTCGCGTCTTTGGGAATCAGGTCCTTCCATTGAGCCAAGGTCGCTCGCAGTGACTGAGATGGAATAGCAATATAGACCTGGGTCGCACCGGCAAGTGCAACCTGAAGATCTGAGGTTGCACTCAAGTTTTTAGGCAGATCCACACCGGGAAGGTAATCGCCGTTTCTAGAAGTTTCGTTGATCTCGTCGGCAAGGTCTTGCCGTCTGGACCAAAGCACGACATCGTTGCCACCATCGGCAATGACTTTTGCCACGGTCGTGCCCCAACTGCCGGCTCCCATCACTGCAATTTTCATTAAGTGTCTTTCCTAAAATTACCGATTTGAGTCTGGCCCTTATCGGTGGGGTCCCAAAGTTTTTTGGGCGGAGTTTCGCCACGCATCTGGCCAACAAGGTTTGCAACCGCGCGCATTATTTTGTCGGTCGCCTCAGCCATTTGCTTTGCAGTGAGATCATCTTTTTTGGGCTTTTCGAAATAGATCGGCTCTCCGATAGTCACCCGAACCTTGTGAAAAAGGTTTGGGCGGAACTTCTTAGAGTAGTTTCCGAGAACTTTTTCCACGCCCCAGTGGGCGGCCGGAACAACCGGGAGGCCAAGCTCTAAAGCCAGCCTGATAGCCCCGGTTTTACCCCGCATTGGCCACAGGTCAGGGTCTCTAGTTAGGGTTCCTTCTGGAAAAACAATAACGACCTGTCCCGCGGCCAAGTAATCCCTGGCAACCCGCAGCGGTTCCTCATTGGACTTACCACTCCGATAGACCGGGATTTGACCGACTTTGGGCAGAATCTTGCCGACAATTGGAATCCGAAATAGCGACTCTTTGGCCAGGTAGTGAGGGACTCGCCTCATATGGATGTAGACCGAGTAAGCAAAGGCGAATGGATCTAAGTAGCTGACGTGATTTCCCACCAAGATGTAGCCGCCCTTGGGTAAGTTTTCAACTCCTGAGGTTTTGATGTTGAAAAACAACCGAAGCACTGGAGCCATGAGCCCAGCTACAAGCCGGAATTGCCAGCTTCTTGCGTCTGTGAACTTTCCTGAACCCGAACCTGCTGTCATCTTTTTAACCTTCAATCTGAAAGTCGGCCCCAAGATCTTGCAGCTTATCGATAAAGCGTTCGTATCCCCTAGAAATCAACTGGACGTTTGAAACATTAGAGGTCCCCTCGGCGGCAAGAGCGGCCACTACGTGTGAGAAACCACCTCGCAAGTCTGGAACTCGAATGTCCGCGCCCTGCAACGGAGTTGGACCAGAAATCACCGCGGAGTGGTTGAAGTTTCGCTGTCCAAATCGGCAAGGATTGCCACCCAGACATTCACGATAAATCTGTATTTGCGCACCCATTTTTGTTAGCGCTTCGGTAAAGCCAAAACGGTTTTCGTAGACCGTCTCATGCACAATCGACAAACCTTGAGCTTGAGTTAGAGCGACAACCAGTGGTTGCTGCCAGTCAGTCATGAATCCAGGGTGAACACCGGTTTCGATTACTACCGGCTGCAGGTCCGCGCCCGAGTGGTAAAAACGAATTCCAGCTGGTTCAATCTCAAACTCACCACCGACTTTTCGGAAGGTGTTTAGAAAAGTCATCATCTCATTTTGCTTCGCCCCGCCCACGAAGATGTCTCCCTTGGTGGCCAGAGCCGCTGCGGCCCAGGAGGCGGCTTCATTACGATCAAATAATGCCTTGTGGGTATAGCCCTTTAGCTGCTTAACGCCCTCAATTCGAATAACGCGATCAGTGTCAACGGAGATAATCGCGCCCATTTTTTGCAAAATCGCAATCAGGTCAATAATCTCGGGCTCGATAGCGGCGCCGCGAAGTTCGGTGAGGCCCGTGGCGGTTGTGGCCGAAAGCAACACCTGCTCGGTAGCGCCAACGGATGGGTAAGGCAGGTCTATTTTTGCAGCGACCAACCCGTCTGGCGCGCTGAGTCTGGTTCCGGTCGGAAGCTTTTCGATAACAGCACCGAATTGCCGCAGCACGTCAAAGTGGAAATCGACTGGCCGGTCGCCAATCTCACAGCCACCAAGACCTGGAATAAAAGCCTCACCGAGGCGATGAAGCAGTGGGCCGCAAAACAGAATTGGGATTCTTGAGGAGCCAGCGTGGGCATCGATATCCACCATTCTGGCTTGTTCGACATTTGAAGGGTCGAGCGTCATGTCGCCGGTCTTTGGATCGTGAGTGATGGCCACGCCGTGGAGGTTTAGTAGCCGTTCGACTACGTCAACATCAGAGATGTGCGGAACATCTAGCAGCGTCGAGGGAGTATCGCCCAGTAGTGCCGCAACCATGGCCTTGGTCACCAGGTTTTTGGCTCCCTTTAAATCTACCCTGCCTTTTAGGGGTTTGCCGCCTTCGATGCTAATCAGGCTCAATCAAACTCCCTTGGCTGGAAGAGTCTTGGGTTTCCAAGACTCCCTTTTTGCCTCGTAGGCTGCAATCGCAGCCTCGCTCTGGAGGGTTATTCCAATATCGTCGAGCCCCTCGGTCAGACGCCACTTAGTGTATTCGTCAATTTCAAATCGAATCAATACTTGATCCACTCGAATTTCTTGACTCGGAAGGTCGACGGTTATTTTGGATGCCGGATTTGCCTCAATGTGCTCCCATAGGGTTTCGGTGTCAGCATCGGTAATAACTCCGGCTATTAAGCCTTGTTTGCCGGAGTTACCAAGAAAAATATCGGCGAATTTGGAACTGAAAACTGCCTTGAATCCGTAGTCCCGAAGCGCCCAGACTGCGTGCTCTCTGGAAGAGCCGGTCCCAAAATCAGATCCGGCGATAAGAACTTCTGCACCCTGATAACTCGGGTTATTCAGCACAAAATCAGGGTTCTGTCGCCAGTTCGCAAACAATCCATCTTCAAACCCAGTTTTAGTGATGCGCTTCAAGAAAACCGCTGGGATTATCTGGTCGGTATCGACGTTACTTATTCTTAGGGGCATTCCAGTGCCGGCGAATTGAGTGACCTTGTCCATTACTGCTCCAAATCTGCCGGTGCCGAAAGCGTGCCTCTGATTGCAGTCGCCGCCGCAACCATTGGGGAAACCAAGTGAGTTCTTCCACCCTTGCCTTGGCGTCCCTCAAAGTTTCGGTTTGAAGTAGAAGCAGCGCGCTCCCCCGGAGCTAGCTGATCTGGGTTCATGCCCAAGCACATTGAGCAACCGGCAAATCGCCAATCTGCTCCAAAGTCAACAAAGACCTTGTCGAGGCCCTCTTCTTCGGCCTGAATTCTCACTTTTTGGGATCCTGGAACCACCATCATTCGGATTCCAGGGGCCATTTTTTGTCCTCGGATAATGTCCGCCGCTGCTCTCAAGTCTTCGATTCTGGCGTTAGTGCACGAACCTAAGAACACTGTGTCAACCGCTATATCCTTCATCTTGGTGCCAGCTTTTAGGTCCATGTAGGCCAAGGCTCTTATGGCGGCGGCTTTTTGACTTGGATCATCGAAACTGTCCGGATCCGGAATACTATCCATTAGCGACACACCCTGACCTGGGTTTGTGCCCCAAGTAATAAAAGGGTCCAAGGTATCGGCATCAATAAAGACTTCGGCGTCGAATACCGCGTCCTGATCGGTTGTCAACTCACTCCAGTCCTTGAGGGCCTGATCCCAATCGGCGCCTTGAGGAGCGTGCGGCTTATCCTTCAGATAATCAAAAGTAATTTGATCGGGAGCAATAATCCCGGCCCTGGCACCTGCCTCAATTGACATGTTACAGATGGTCATGCGGCCCTCCATGGACAGGGCTCTGATTGCACTTCCTCGGTACTCAAGAACATAGCCCTGACCACCACCGGTTGAGATTTTAGAAATGACAGCCAAAATAATGTCCTTGGCGCTAACACCCTTTCGCAGGGTTCCCTCGACGTTGATCGCCATGGTTTTGAAACTCTGCAATGGCAAAGTTTGTGTTGCAAGCACATGCTCAACCTCGCTGGTTCCAATGCCCATGGCAAGTGCTCCAAAGGCACCGTGGGTGGAGGTGTGTGAGTCACCGCAGACAACGGTAAGCCCCGGCATAGTCAGACCCAACTGCGGCCCAACAACGTGAACTATCCCCTGGTTTTTATCCCCTAGTGAATGGATGCGGATGTCAAACTCGGCAGTGTTGTCTCTAAGCGCTTGAACTTGAGCCCTCGAGGTTGGATCCACGATTGGCAGATGAATGTCTTGGGTCGGAGTGTTGTGATCCTCGGTGGCAATCGTTAGGTCTCTTCGCCTGACGTCTCGCCCAGCCGAACGGAGGCCATCGAAGGCCTGCGGACTGGTGACCTCATGAATTAGATGCAAATCGATGTACAGCAGATCTGGTGCACCGTTTTCACCCTTTAGAACCAAGTGGTCTCGCCACAGTTTCTCTGCCAAAGTCAATGGCTTAATAGTCACTTTAATCACCTCGCGATTGCGTAGATACTTAGGTTATCGCAAACGACTACTCTTTAAGGGTGCAAGAGTTTAGTCAAGAGCAACTTTTTGATCTCCAAAAAAGAACCGTAAAGGTACTTTCGCTTGGTCAAGCCCTTGGTGGTTTTGGTCTTGGAGCAACTTTGTCCGTCGGTGCACTTCTAGCAGTCGAACTTTCCGGAACCACCGCCTGGTCAGGGGCTGCAGCAACCTTGAGCACCTTGGGCTCCGCGGCGGTAGCGATCCCACTTGCAAACCTCGCTTTTAAGCGTGGTCGTCGCGTTTCTTTGGCCTCTGGCGCATTCTTAGCGATCTTGGGTGCCACGACGATGATTCTGGCAACCTACACACGGTCTTTTCCAGTCGAAATCGTTGCGCTGCTGCTCTTAGGTGCGGGGTCAGCCGTATCGCTGCAGGCTCGTTTCGCGGCAGCAGACATTCCAACTGGAAAGCCCAAGGGCAGAGACCTATCGTTGGTGGTTTGGGCCACAACGCTGGGTGCAGTAATTGGACCAAATCTGATTGCACCGGGCGAAACCCTCGGTCTTTGGCTGGGCATGCCGCACTTAGCGGGGCCATTCCTGTTTACGATTGCGGCTCAATTAAGCTCGACGCTGGTTTTCTGGTTTGGACTTCGGCCAGACCCGCTGATAGTCGCCCGCGACATCGCAGGCCTGGACCCAAGGCGCAAAAGCGCCAGCGTTAAAGATGCTCTAGGGGTGGTTCGTGAGTTCCCTCTCGCCGGCTACGCGGTACTGACAATTGCCCTCAGCCACATGGTTATGGTTTCGGTGATGTCGATGACCCCGGCTCACCTAAACGCTGAGGGTCACTCGCTGGCAGACGTTGGCTTCACAATATCGCTGCACATCGCCGGAATGTATGCATTCTCGCCAGTCTTTGGCTGGCTCACTGATAAGTTCGGAGCCGTCAAAATTGTTATTACCGGACAATTTATTTCTTTGATCTCACTGGCTGTGTCGGGGTTTTGGCAGTCGGAGTTTTACGCCGTAGTTTTGGGTTTGTTTTTATTGGGCTTGGGTTGGTCAGCCGCTACGGTAGCGGCAAGCGCATTGCTCAGCGAAACTCTCCCTACCGGCCAACGCAGCAAGGTTCAGGGCTTCAGCGACTCGCTCATGAACCTATCCGGCGCCTTCGGTGGGGCAGTTTCGGGCGTTATCTTGACGGTGTTTACCTTCGGTGGCCTAAATGCGGCTGCACTTGTTCCGGTGGTCTTTATAGCCCTTGCCACCAGCTACTCAAAAAGGTGGCGTTAATCAAAAAAGCTCGCTCCCAAAATTAGTTATTGGAAGCGAGATTTTGTGACTCCAGCGGGATTCGAACCCGCGCTACTGCCGTGAGAGGGCAGCGTCCTAGGCCGCTAAACGATGGAGCCGTTCGCAACTTGAGAAGTCTGCCATAAATACCGATTGTTGGCAATCTATCGGCTGAGTAGTCACAAGGCCCCTGGATGGACCTCCGCCGAGAAGGGGGCATTGCCTACAAGCTCTCCGTCGCAGGTCACCGGATAATTATCATTGCTAATTTTTATTGATTTCGCCTTGAAGATTTCCACCTCCGGAAACCTTAGATGTTTGCCTTTGTAAACGGTGGGAAAAATGCGCAAGAGGCGAGCTCTGGACACCTTGTGGAGGATAAAAACCTCTAGCTCACCATCGGTAATTTCTGAGTTTGGAGAAATCATCATCCCGCCACCAAAGCTTTTCGCATTGGCCACCCCGCACAACATCGCCTCAATTACTCGCTTCTCGCCGTCAACATCCAGGTGGTATTCAATCGCCTTGAATGAAGGAAGTTCTAGCAAAAGGGCCGCAATATAACTATTGGGGCCCTTGGGCCAACGAAGTGAATTGGCTCTTGTTGCACAAAGCGCATCAAATCCGGCCGAAATTGACCCAATAGACCAAATTTCTTTTCCCGAAACGCTGACCTTCATCGCGTCAACTCTCCTAGGAGTGTCGAGCGAGTCCACAATGTTCTTGACTGCGGCTTGAGTGTCATGCAGGTCGATGTTGAGTTCGCGGGCTTGATCGTTTCCAGAACCCGCCGGAACTATACCCAACGAAATTTGGTTTGGCACCGCGATTCCAGCGCAAAGCTGGCTGGTTCCGTCCCCTCCGACGGCAATAAGTGCAGAAATCTCTTGTAACGAAATTAATTCCTCGGCTTTTTTCTTAGCCTCTAAAGCAGAAGTCGCAGAAAGATTGATTGCCGCGATTCCCGCCTTGGCAAATGCCTCGAATACTTGTTCGCCAATTAAAG